>Ga0209605_1000541_pt1 | contig 47180 bp, 41 predicted proteins | sample AD_UKC035_MetaG_FD_184408 | JGI IMG/M metagenome (GOLD analysis project Ga0209605, IMG submission 184408) | Active sludge microbial communities of municipal wastewater-treating anaerobic digesters from USA - AD_UKC035_MetaG (SPAdes) (version 2) | ecosystem: Engineered > Bioreactor > Anaerobic >...
GTGGTCGCAAACGAAAGCTCATTGGCTTGACAAGTCGAACGCCTACCAAACACTTATCGAGCCGGAATCAGAAACGTGGCGCAATCTCAGGCAGCGCCGCGTCGCTCCTGCGCGCTCCTCGGGGCTTGCCGGACTTGACAAAGCGTGTCCTGACCGGCCCGCAACCTGGGGTTCCCCCCTGCCGGACGGTGGGGAAGCGGGATTGCGGGAGGCAGGGGAGCGTGGTATAGTGGGGGCGGCTACGGAGCGCCGCCCCACAGATCGGCGCCCGCGCGGTGGGTGAGGACGACGCAGGCTAGGGGCAAGACGACGACGGCGTGTGGTGGGGAGAGAGGCCGCACGAGGCAGGCGCCCGTGCGGTGGCTGAGGACGACGCCCACAAGGGGCTACACTACGACGGTGACGGCGGGATGAGTGGTATGACGCGACATCGTGCTTGGACGTGCGCCTGGGGCCTGGTGCTGGGGTTGGCGGTGCTGGGGCTGGCAGCGCTGGGGCCGCGTGCCTCCGCACGGGAGCGGGGCGCGGAGCCGGCCAGCGTGCAGGGTTGGGCCCTCCCGTGCATCGACTGCCCGCAGAACCGGATCTGGATGGGTGACCAGGCGCTGCGGCTCGACTCGCAGGGATTGCCCCACCTCGCCTACGGCGGGGACGAGGTGTACTACGCGCGCTTTGACGGGAGCGCCTGGCAGGTGGAGGCGGTGGCGGGGCGCACGTTCTGGGTGGGGAACTGGTACCAGGCGGCGCCGGCGCTGGCGCTGGACGGGCAGGACGCACCGCACCTGGTCTACCTCGACGGCAGCGGCTTCCGGCTGATGTACGCCGTGTGGGCGGGCGGCGGGTGGCAGCACGAAGAGATCGACTCGATCCTGGGGGGGCACCTCAACAGGACGGACACGGCCGTCTCGATCGGCCCGGAGGGAGAGCCGCGCGTCGCGTACCAGAAGCAGGGCGCGCTGATGTATGCGGTGCGCTCCGCGGGCGCGTGGCTGATCGAGACGGTGGACGATACGGAGTATACCGAGGTTGCGGTCACGCTGGCGCTCGACGGCAGCGGCGAGCCACGCATCGGCTACTGGTCCGTGCACGACGGCGATCAGTGCGAGATGCGCTATGCCGCGCGGGCGGGCGGCGCCTGGAGCGTCGAGGTGGTCGACGCCGCGACCTATTGCCTGGGCGAGTGGTGCTCGATCGGGGTGGCGCCCGACGGCACGCCGCACCTGACGTACCGCGATGCGCGGGACAGCCTGGTCAAGCACGCGGTCCGCTCGGAGGCCGGCTGGCAGGTCGAGGCCGTGGGCGCTTCGCCCTGGTGGTACGGTGCGACCTCGACGGTCGTGGACGGAGAGGGGGTCGCGCACATCAGCTACGCGGCACCCGGCGGGGCGCGCTACGCCGTGCGGGGAGACGATGGGTGGGCGATCGAGCTGTATGACCCGCACATCGTGACGCACACGTCGCTGGCGTTCGACCGGCAGGGGCAGCCGCGCATCGCCGAGTGGGACTATACGGACCTGGCGGTCACCTACTGGGCACGGCGGGACGGAGCGTGGAGCGCGGAGCGGGTAGACGGCGTGACGCAGGTCGGGCGCCACGCGTCGCTCGCGGTGGACGGGCTGAGCAACCCCCACGTCGCGTACACGGAGTACAATCGCACGGGCGAGCTGCGGTATGCGCACGCGACCGGCCCGGCGTGGAGCACGGAAGTCGTAGACCAGATCGGCAGGTCGGGCGGGTACGCGGACATAGTGGTGGATGCGGCGGGGTCGGTGCATGTCAGCTACTATGCGAACGTGCAGGAGGGGATGGGGTACGCCGGGGCGGAGGACGGCCACGAGGGCCTGGGCTACGACGAGGGCGGCGGCGAGCTTCGGTATGCGCGGTGGGAGCCGGGCGCGTGGATCACGGAGACGGTCGACGCGGCCGGCGATACGGGGCCGTACAGCTCGATCGCGCTGGACGAGGCCGGCCGGCCGCAGATTGCGTATTACTCCGCGAAGGATGGGGTGCTGCGCTACGCGGCGTGGAGCGGGACGGACTGGATCACAGAGACGGTGGATGCCGGGGGCGATGCCGGGCGCCATGCATCGCTGGCGCTGGACGCGGGCGGGACGGCGCACATTGCCTACTACGGCGGCGAGGGGGGCGACCTGCGCCATGCGTGGGGCGGGCCCGGTGCGTGGATCACGGAGACGGTCGACGCAGCCGGGGACACGGGGCTGTACGCCTCGCTCGCGCTGGACGGCTCGGGCATCCCCCGGATCGCCTATTACGATGCGACGGCGGGCGACCTGCGCTACGCACGGTGGAGCGGGACGGCGTGGCAGCGCGAGACGGTGGACGCCGAGGGCGACACGGGGCTGTACGCCTCGCTGGCGCTCGACACTGCGGGCAATCCCCGGATCGCCTACTACGATGCGGGGCAGGGGAGCCTGCGGCTGGCGACGTGGGACGGCAGCGCATGGCAGAAGGCCACGGTGGACGACACCGACGACCGGGGCGCGTTCGCCTCGCTGGCGCTGGACGGGGCCGGCCGCGTGCACATCGCGTACCACGACAGGAGCTACGGCACGCTGCGGTTCGCGGAGGAGCTGTGGCCGGTGGTGTACGTGCCGATGGTGGTGGGGGTGCGGTAGACCGTTGGCCATGTTCGGGGCAGGTGCCTGGCGGGGTGAGGCTGGGAGAATGCAGAAGGCAGAATGCGCAAGGCACAAGGCGCAGGGACGAGGGCTCGGCTGGGGAGCCTTGGCCGTCATCGACGGCGAGGTGCGGTGCACCTTAGGGGGCCTGCCCCCGTAGGGGGTGCGCTGCACCTGGGAGTGGGCGACGACTACTGCGCCGAACTTGGGTAGAAGAGCAGGATTGGTACCCGGGCCTTGTGAAGGTGCTTGCCGTTCCTGGGCAGCCATGATATACTGGTCGTGATCACAGACAGAGGTTTGGAGCCAACCGGGCCCAGTGGGGGTGAGCATGGAAACAGGGGTGACATTCGAGGAAGCCTTGGCCGCGGCGCGGCAGCTCTCTGCGCTGGACAAGGCACGCCTGATCATGCGGATCGCACCTGACATTGAGCGCGAGCTCAGGGCCACTGAACCTGCGCAGCGGCGGTCGCTACGCGGGCTGTGGCGCGGCCTGGACACAACGGAAGAGGATATCGCCGAGGCGCGACGCGAGATGTGGGGCGGCTTCCCCCGCGAGGACGTCTGATGTCCGGGGCTGTGGTCGATACGCACGCCCTGGTATGGTACCTTGAGGACAGCCCTCGTCTGGGTCCGGCTGCAAGGCAGGTGTTCGATGCCTGTGATCACGGCGAGATCGCGATCTACGTACCCACCATCTGCCTGGTGGAGGTCATCTACTTGCAGGAGAAAGGGCGGATCCCGGCCGAGCTGAAGGCAGAGCTGGTTGCGCAGCTTCAGTCGGGTGCCAGCGGCCTTATCATGGTAGGCCTCACCCCAGAGGTGGCGGAGGCTGTGGCCGATGTGCCCCGCGAAGCGGTCCCCGACATGCCAGACCGCATCATCGCTGCGACAGCCCGTCACCTGGGCCTTCCGCTGGTCAGCCGGGATCGCATGATACACCTGTCGGGCATAGAGACGATCTGGTAGGGGCTGGCACGGTTACGTGCCTGCGGTGTGGCCGGACAATCCTTGCGCAGCACAGGGCCGGTCCCGGGGCCGGCTCTTGATGCTGGAGCGGGAGTGCGTGGAAGACCCCCTCACCCGGCCAGACAGGCTCGGGCGGAGAGCGTCCCGCATCCAGGGCGAGCGCAGAATGTCCAGTGCACAATCCACACGACGCGAGAACGAGGGCTCGGCTGGGGAGCCTTGGCCGTCATCGACGGCGAGGTGCGGCGCACCTAAGGGGCCTGCCCCCGTAGGGGGTGCACCGCACCAGGGAGTGGGCGACGACGGGCGGGTATGGAAACAGCCCCACAGGACTTTTCGCAGCGGTGCGGCGCGGTAGTGTAGGGCCTCGTGCCCGTGCCCTGGCCCGTGCAGAGGCAGGGGTGGACGGCCACAAGGGCCTATACTGCGACGGGCGGTGCGGCGCGGTAGTGTAGGGCCTCGTGCCCGTGCCTTGGCCCGTGCAGAGGCAGGGGTGGACGGCCACAAGGGCCTGTACTACGACCACGGGCGGGTATGGAAACCCGCCCTACAGCACGGGGCGCGACGGCGAGCGGGAGGGTGTGAATGAGGCAGGGCAAGCAGCGGGTGCTGTGCATCGTGGGGACGCGGCCGGAGGCGGTGAAGATGGCGCCGGTGATCGGGGCGCTGCGGCGGCGGGGCGGGTCGTTTGAGACGCGGGTGTGCGCCACGGCGCAGCACCGGGAGATGCTCGACCAGGTGCTGGAGCTGTTCGAGATCGTGCCCGACGTGGACCTGGACCTGATGCGGCCGGGACAGAGCCCGGCGGAGGTGGCGGCGCGCGTCCTGCTGGCGCTGGAGCCGGTGCTGCGGGCCGAGCGGCCCGATTGGGTGCTGGTGCAGGGCGACACGACGACGGTGCTGGCGGCGGCGCTCTGCGCGCAGTACAACCAGGTGCGGGTGGGGCACGTGGAGGCAGGGCTCCGCTCGTTTGACCGCGCCAATCCCTTCCCGGAGGAGATGAACCGCGTGGTGGCGGATCACGCGAGCGACCTGCACTTTGCGCCGACCGAGCGGGCGCGCGAGCACCTGCTGCGCGAGGGGATCCCGGCCGGCTGCGTGCACGTGACGGGCAACACGGTGATCGATGCGCTGCTGCAGGTGGCGGCGATGCCGTGGCAGCCTCCGGAGGGCGACGCGCTGGCGGAGGTGGACGGGGGGAAGCGGCTGCTGCTGGTCACGGCGCACCGGCGCGAGTCGTTCGGCGCCCCGCTGGAGGGGATCTGCGCGGCGCTGCGGGCGCTGGCGGGGCGGGCCGACTGCCGGGTGATCTACCCGGTGCACCGCAACCCCGCAGTCTGGGAGCCGGTGCACCGGCTGCTCGGCGGCGTCGAGGGCGTGACGCTGATCCCGCCGGTGGACTACCGGCGAATGGTGTACCTGATGCAGCGGTGCACGCTGGTGCTGACCGACTCGGGCGGGCTGCAGGAGGAGGCACCGTCGCTGGGCAAGCCGGTGCTGGTGCTGCGGGAGGTGACGGAGCGGCCGGAGGGAGTGGAGGCCGGGACGGCGCGGCTGGTGGGCACGGACCCCGGGCGCATCGTCGAGGAGGCGGGCCGCCTGCTGGACGACGCGGCGGCGTACGAGGCGATGGCGCGGGTGGCGAATCCGTATGGGGATGGGAAGGCGGCGGAGCGGATTGCCGATACGCTGGAGGGGGTGGAGTAGATACGCCCCTCACCCCAGCCCTCTCCCCTCCGGGGAGAGGGAGACAATACAGAGCGGCGCGGTCTCCGGACCGCGCCGCAACTTGTTTGGTGGAGGCTGGGGCATAGGGATTCGAACCCCAACTAGACGGTCCAGAGCCGCCTGTCCTGCCGTTAGACGATGCCCCAAAGACGGGGGGCATTCTAGCACCGGTTGGGGCTGAGTGCAAGTGCAGGGGCGGGAACGGCGCGGTCCGGAGTCCGCGCCGGAACGGGCACGACAAAGCGGCGCGGGCAGGAGTCCGCGCCGCAACAGGCGAGTTGGCTACTTGGAGATGCGGGCCCAGGTGTCGCGCAGGGTGGCGGTGCGGTTGAAGACAGGACGGCCGGGCGCGGAGTCGGGGTCTGCGCAGAAGTAGCCCAGGCGCAGGAACTGGAGCGGCTTGCCTACCTCGGGGTCCGCCAGGCCGGGCTCTACCTTGCAGCCGGTGAGGACCTCGAGCGAGTGGTCGCTCAGGCACGACATGTAGCCCTCCTCGCCGCTTGCCATCGGGTCGGCCTCGGCAAAAAGGTGGTCGTAGAGGCGCACCTCGGCGTCGACGGCGTGGGCGGCCGAGACCCAGTGGAGGGTGCCCTTGACCACGCGCCCGTCGGGGCTGCCGCCGCCGCGGGTCTCGGGATCGACCGTGCAGTGGAGCTCGGTGATCTCGCCGGTGGCAGGCTCCTTGATCACGTCGACGCAGGTGATGAGGTAGGCGTGCTTGAGGCGCACCTCGCGGCCCGGGCCGAGGCGGAACCACTTGCGCGGCGGGTCCTCCAGGAAGTCGTCGCGCTCGACGTACAGCTCGCGCGAGAAGGGGAGCAGCCGCGTTGTCGAGTCGGGGTCCTCGGGGTTGTCGATCGCCTCGACCTGCTCCACCTGCCCCTCGGGATAGTTCACGAGCACGACCTTGAGCGGGCGCAGGACGGCCATCACGCGCTGGGCGCGGCGGTTGAGGTCCTCGCGGACGCAGTGCTCGAGCAGGGCGATGTCGACCACCGACTCGTTCTTGGCGACGCCGACACGGTCGATGAAGGCGCGGACGGCCTGCGTGGTGTAGCCACGGCGGCGGAGGCCGGCGAGCGTGGGCATGCGGGGATCGTCCCAGCCGCGGACGTGCCCCTCGTTGACCAGGCGCAGCAGGTAGCGCTTGCTGAGCACGGTGTAGGTGAGGTTGAGTCGGGCGAACTCGATCTGGCGCGGGTGGTAGATGCGCAGCTGGTCGAGGAACCAGTCGTAGAGCGGGCGGTGGTCCTCGTAGGCCAGGTCGCAGAGGGAGTGGGTGATGCCCTCGATCGAGTCGGACTGGCCGTGGGCCCAGTCGTACATCGGGTAGATGCACCACTTGTTGCCGGTGCGGTGGTGCTCGGCGTGGAGGATGCGGTACATGACCGGGTCGCGCATGTTCATGTTGCCCGAGTTCATGTCGATCTTGGCGCGCAGGGTGAGGGAGCCGTCGGGGAACTCGCCGTCGCGCATGCGGCGGAAGAGGTCGAGGTTCTCCTCGACGCTGCGGTCGCGGAAGGGGCTGTCGCGGCCGGGGATGCCGAAGGCGCCGCGGTACTCCTTGATCTCCTCGGGGCTGAGGCTATCGACGTAGGCCTTGCCCTCGCGGATCAGCTGAACGGCCCACTCGTACAGCTGCTCGAAATAGTCGGAGGCGTAGAACTCGCGGTCGCCCCAGTCAAAGCCGAGCCAGCGGATGTCGCGGCGCTGGGCCTCGACGTAGTGGGTCTCTTCCTTGACCGGGTTGGTGTCGTCGAAGCGGAGGTTGTACAGGCCGCCGAACTCTTCGGCGACGCCGTAGGTGATGCAGATGGCCTTGGCGTGGCCGATGTGCAGGTAGCCGTTGGGCTCGGGGGGGAAGCGTGTGTGGACGCGGCCGCCAAAACGGCCGGTGCGGATGTCCTCGGCGACGGCCTCGCGGATAAAGTCGACTGCCGGTGCGGTGTCTTCGCTCATGCGTGCGTGCCTCCGGGGGCGGATTGTAGCACGGAGCGGGTGGGGAGGCAAGTTGAGGGAAAGTGACAAGTGGCAAGACAATGCACAAGGCACAGGGGTGGGGGACGGCGCGGCTTGTAGGGCGGGATTCCATTCCCGCCGATGGGAGCTGGGCATACAAACCCGACCTGCGGCCGGGTAGTGTAGGGCCTCGTGCCCGTGTCGTGGCCCGGGCAGGGGCGGGGTGCGACAGGGAGCTGGGCATACAAACCCGACCTGCGGCTACTCAAAAAAGGTGCGGCGCACCCTAGAGGTGCGCCGCACCGGCGGATGGGCTCGGGCGGAGACCTTCGCCCATCCCATTGTCACAGCGTCAAGAAGAGGCTAAGGCACGGTGACCTGCGCACAGGTGGTGCCGTTCTGGTCTGGGTCATAGACCCAGCCTTCGACGGAGACGCCGGTCACGCACAGTTGGTACGTGCCGGGCTGGGTGGCCTTGGCGCGGAGGGTCGCGATGCCGCGCGTGGTGGTGACGGCCTGGCCGTTGGTAACCGTTCCGTCGGGGGCGGTCCAGGCAGCCTGCACCGCCGCCCCAGCGACGGGCTGTCTGCCGGCGTCGACGATGCGCACGCTGCCGGAGAGGACCGTCCGGCCGGGAAGCAGCTGCCGGTAGGTCACCTTCACGGCGCTCACGTGCATGCGCGGACCCGGCTGGGCGTCGATGGGCCCGTGCAGGCCATGCTGGCCGTACAGGTCGATATCCTCGAGCCAGTAGTAGTAGACTTCGCCCGGAGTCACGGTCGTGTCGGTGTACTCGTAGACGGCACCGAAGGGACTGCCCGGCGGCACCTGGGTCGGGATCAGCTCGGCGTTGACCTGGGTCCGGAGACCGTCGACCGTCGCCGCGCGGAGGATGCTAAAGCCCAGGGTGTTCCTCTCGCTGGTTGTCTCCCAGCCGAGGGTGACGGACGCATCGTTGGGCACCGCCTCGAACCAGAGGAGGTCGACCGACAGCGGGACTGCGAAGTGGTAGTCCTCGACCTCGCCGTTCACGACGAGGCCCGTGGGCTCGTAGGCGCCGACGTATTCTCCGGCATAGAGCCGGAAGCGGGCGTAGAGGTTGCCCAGCACGGCATCCGCCGGGATGTCAAAGCTCAGCGTCTGGGTGCCGAACACGACCGGCTTGATGTACGACTCGCCGAGATCGGCGAAATCTCCGTCATTGTTCCAGTCCATCCAGAAGCCAAGCTGGCAGCCGCTGCAGGTGCCGTCGGAGCTGTTGACGTGGACGGTAATCTGGCCGCCGCCGTAGGGGGAGGGGTACCACTCGCCGGTTGCCCAGACACCATCCTCGTCGTCGAGCAGCTTGCCGTTCTGCAGGTTCGTGTCATCGCCCGCGGCATCGGCAGTCGGCTGGCCGTCCGTTTCAGCATTGGGAGAGAAATCCACCCTCTCCCCGAGCCAGACGGCCGCCACGCCGCCCTGCGTGTCGGGAGCTTGGTCGTTGTTGACGTCCTGGATGGCATGGCTGGGCCCGCCGCTGCCCTTGTAGGTGGAGTAGGAGTCGGGCAGGTCGCCCCAGTCATAGCCGCGGTAGATGAGGATGGGCGGGTCGGGCATCATGTACTCGCATGTGCACTTCGACGGGGCATCCAAAGCCGCCCCCTTGATGTCCAGGCAATCCTTCTGGGCGTTGTTGTGCCAGCCCGTGCAGGTGCTGATCGGGTCTATCACGCCATCGCCGTTGCCGTCCACGCACTGGATGGTCAGTTGCTGCTGAAGCGTGTAGTAGTTCGGGCCGTCGCTCTGCAAGATATCCCCGCAGAGGTCGGGGTTCTTGAGTTCCAACTCCTTGAACGGCCCGGTCCCGGAGGTGAGGTTCCAGGGTCCGGAGGTGGAGCTGGGCTGCAGAAAGTCGTGGTAGCAGCTGTCGCCGGTCCGTGCCGAGCCGCCGTCCGTCGCGATGAACATGCTGATGTCGTATCGCTCAGTGGCGCCGGTCCTTAGCTGAGCGGTGAAACTGACGGTCGCCGTGTCGCCGGCGGCCAGGCAGGCCTCATCGACGCTCGGGGTGATGCTGGCGATGCGCACGTCATTGGCCGAGCAGGTGGCACCCGGCTCATAGTCACCCAGGCAGAAGTTGCCCAGCTCCCAAGTCGCCTCCGGCACTGGGGCCTCCTGCGCGCGCGCCATGGGCACCTGCTGGGCCCCGATCGCCACCAGGAGCAAGGCCGCGAGTGCGGCCACAAGGACCCTACCGGTGGGCAGGGCGCGCGATAGCAATGCTTTCAAGTCCAGGTTTCTCATTTTGCTCCTCGATTCTGCTTTGTTGGGATTGCGATGGCCGAACCGGCGCTTCGGGTGGGATGTGGCCCACCCTGCGTGCCAGATAAGCAGCCCTTCTCATGGCGGGCCTCGCAGCGGAGACTGCCCTCTTGCACAGCCCGAATCGCCGGGGATGTCGGGCGGGGCTCCCGCGCGAGGTAGAGAAGTGCCGACCAGCTCACTGCGATAGGTATCCGATTTCCTCCCAACGAATTGATACTGGGGCCTGATGCCAGGTCCCCCATAGTATGTGTACCATGGTGACATTACACACGGAATTACACTTTTCGCACGGCGCCAAGCGGGGTGTGCATTGCGGCAGGACATTGCGACGACGGCCATCAGCGCACCGGGTAGTGCAGGGCCTCGTGCCCGTGTCGTGGCCCGGGCAGGGGCAGGGTGCGACGGCCATGGGGGAGGAGGTGCAGCGCACCCCCTACGGGGGCAGGCCCCAAAGGTGCACCGCACCAGCGCGGAGGGGGTGCACGCCGCGGCGTGGAGTTTGCGCGCGTTAATGGGGGATGGTAGAATGTCTGGCACGGAAATCCCTGACCCCAGACCTGTTATCTCCTCCGTAATCCCGTCCTGCTATACTGTGGGTCGGACCATCGTATCTGGCAGCCCCTCTGTTGCCAGATCGGCGGAGCCTGCCTGGGGGATGACTGCATGGGCAATGCAGAATGCACAAGGCGGAGTGCACAAGGCGCGGCGCGTACGGCGGGATTCCATTCCCGCCGGTTGGAGCCGGCCAGGGTAACGCGGCCTACGGGGCCGCGACGGGAGATGACTATGGGAGAAAAGAGACCGGTGTCTGAGGCGGTTGCCGCGTACGGTATGGCCGTCGCCGACTTGGGTCGCCCGGTCATCCTGGAGCAGGAAGGGCAACCAGTAGCGGTGGTCCTTTCCTTCGAGGAGTACCAGAAGCTGCGTACCCTCCTGCAGGATGACGAACTGCGGCGGCAGAGGGGATGGGCAAGCCTGGAATTGCTGCTGGCAGAGATCCACCAGCGCCCAACGCCCTTCTCGAGCGCCGAGATCGAGAGCGAGATTACCGCTGCCCGGGAGGAGGTAAGGACACAGCGTGCTGCCCGTCGCGGTCATTGACACCAGCGTGTGGGTGTCTGCTTTCCTGACTCCCGGCGGAAGCCCTGCGCGACTCGTTGCCAAAGGCAGAGAGGGGCTGTATTCCATCGTCGGCTCGCTGCCCCTGTTGCAGGAGCTTGCCGAGGTCCTGACTCGGCCACGCATTGCACGGCTGCGCCAGACAAGTGCGCAGGACGTTGAGCTGTTCGTTGCGGGAGTGGCGTCCGTCACACGGTTGGTTGACATTCCCGGCAGTCTGGCGCTGTGCCGTGACCCGGAAGACGATGTGCTGCTGGAAACGGCGATGATGGGGGGTGCCACCTGTATAGTCAGCCGCGACGAGGACATCACCCGGGATCCCGAGCTGAGGGCCGAGCTGTGCCAGCTCGGCCGCGAGCCCCTGACCGTCCGGCAATTCCTGGCCCTGCTGGGGGACAGCGCCTAGAAAGCACAAGGCACAAGGCGCAGCCTGTAGGGCGGGATTCCATTCCCGCCGATTGGAGCCGCGTATAGAAACCCGGCCTACGAGACGAAGAGGCGCGGTCCGGAGACCGCCCCGGACCATGCCAACGGAGGGCTCGGCCAGGGACCTCCGCCCATCCAACAGGGCCTTCGCCCGTCCAAGGCCGTCACTCCGAGTCGCCGCAGCGGCGAAGAATCTCGGCGGTGCAGAGGCGAGATCCTTCGCTTCGCTCAGGATGACATGGAGCGTGTGCCCGTCTCTTGCCGGGCGAGCGGCACGAACGCGCCAGGAGCAACTCGGAATGACAGCTCATTGTGGGGAGGGCCCCGGAAAGACGACGGAACTCGACTGATGACTTCGCGTGTGATGAAGAAGGTGGCTACGCCGTTTGACCAGTTCCGGCCTACGGGGGCGATCTTGATGGTGAACATGGTCGACCCGCAGGTGAACACGGCGCGGGCGTTCCTGGAGGCGATCGAGAGCCACAAGCTGGCGTTCTTCGCGGTGGCGAACAAGACGGACCTGGTGGACGGGGCGCGGCTGGCGCGGGTGGAGTCGGAGCTGGGCGTGCCGCTGATCCGGGCGTCGATGCGGACGGGCGCCGGGCTGGCGGAGATCCGGCAGCGGATCGACGACACCTTTGCGCCGGGCAGCAAGGTGGCGATCTTGGGGGTGTTCAACACGGGCAAGACGAGCCTGATCAGCCGGCTGACGGGGCGCGACCTGGCGATTAGCAACCTGCCGGGGACGACGCTCGAGTTCACCCCGTACGACTACCAGGGCTACACCCTGATCGACACCGTCGGGCAGCTGATCGACGTCAGCAAGCCGCTGATGGTGAGCATCGACCTGTCGGGCTGCGAGACGCGGGGGGACAAGATCGCGCGCGTGCTGCGGCAGGACGCGGAGGGGATCCTGGCGAGCCTGGAGACGGCGCTGAGCGGCATCGAGCGGGTGGTCGGGGTGCTGCGGGAGCAGATAGCCTCGGGTCACAAGCTGATCGTGACGGGGGCCGGCGCGAGCGCGCTGGTGGCGATGGAGATCGCCGGGCAGGGCATGGAGACGGGCGTGCCGGTGATGGTGATCACCAACACGCTGGCAGACGCGCAGCCGGTGTCGTTCGCCAAGGGCGTCGCCGAGGAAGAGGGCGGGCTGTCGCGCTACATTGCGTGGACGGCGGGCGAGGGGGACGTCGTACTGGGCATCTCGGCGAGCGGCGGCACCGGGTTCGTGTACGAGGCACTGCGGCTGGCGCGGGCCAAGGGGGCGATCACGGTGGCGATCACGGAGAACCCCGACACACCGCTGGGCGAGGCGGCCGACTATGTCATCAAGTCGAATGCCAAGCCCGAGGGGCCGTCGTCGAGCAAGATCCAGGTGGCGCACCTGGCGATTGGGCACGCGCTGATGCTGGCGCTGGCGGACGAGCGGGGGGTAACGGCGGACGAGTCGGTGGGGCTGATGCTGCCGGAGCCGGTGGCGACGAAGAAGATGGGGATAAAGTAGAAGGCACAACGCACAATGCACAAGGCGCAGCCTGTAGGGCGGGATTCCATTCCCGCCGATTGGAGCCGGGTATGGAAACCCGGCCTACAAAGGCGCAATGCACCAGGCGCAGCCTGTAGGGCGGGATTCCATTCCCGCCGATTGGAGCCGCGTATGGAATCCCGGCTTGCGAAGGGCTATCCCTCGTGGAGAGGGAGATGCGGCGCGGGAGGCACAAGTATGGAACAACTTACCGAGTCATCGCAATTCCAGCAAGTGATTGAAAACGTGGAGGCATTGCCGCCGGACGAGCAGATGCTCTTGATGGAGATCATCCGACGACGATTGATCGACCGCCGGCGTGCGGAGCTAGTTGCGGAGGTTGCCGAGGCGCGGCAGGCGTACGCCGCCGGGGATGTGCAGCGTGGCTCCGTCGAAGCTCTGCTGGAGGAGCTTGGCAGATGAGGCGGCTCGTTTGGAGTGCGGGCTTTCTGCGCGCAATCCGCCGTGCCGTACGAGGGAACCCAGATCTGCGCGCAAAGGCAGAGCGCACCGTCCGGCTCTTGTCCGAGGATCCCTTTCAGCCGGCGCTGCATTCGCACAAACTCAAGGGCGATCTATCAGGAGTCTGGGCATGTACCGTGGATTAGAAGAACCGGATCCTTTTCGAGCTCGTGCGGAACCCGGACTCCGGAGACGAGGAAATCCACCTGCTCACGATGGGAAGCCATGCTGAGGTCTGCTGGCGCACGTCGCCGGCAGGCAGGACCGCTGCGACGCGCTTGAGCGGATGGCCGGTGAGCCGGGTATGGAAACTGGACGACGGACGATGGACGACGCCCCCAAGGGGCTATACTACGACGGGAGCGGGGCGAGATGGAGCCGGGTATGGAGCAACTGGCTGAGTCGCCGTTTCAGGCAGCGCTGGACATGGTCGAGCGACTGCCTTCCGACGCCCAGGAGGCCTTGATTGAGATCGTGGCGCGCAGGCTTGTTGAGCAGCGGCGCGCAGAAATCGGGGCGAATGCCCGGGCAACCCTCGAGGCGCTTCGGGAGGGACGCGCCCGGTACGGCACCGTCGACGACTTGCGGCGCGATGATAGGCATGGGAGCGAGCGGAGCCACACCACACGATGAAGAGGTCACAACTGATCAGGCATCTGAAGGCCAATGGAGCGTTCCTGCTCCGTGAAGGAAAGCGACATAGCATCTATCAGAAGGGCAATCTGAAGACGCAGGTGCCGCGGCACTCCGAGATCGTGGACGAGTTGGCCCGCAAGATTTGCCGGGACCTGGACATCCCGTTTGTGAGGTAGGGTATGAAGTACCGAGCGATTGTCAAGCAGAGCGAGGGATGGTGGATAGGCTGGCTGGTCGACCTGCCGGGGGTCAATGCGCAGGAGAGAACGCGCGAGCAAGTGATCGAGTCACTGCGGATTGGCGCCGAGGAGATGCTCGCCAGCGAGGTCCCCTTTGACCCCGAGGCGACGATGCTGGTGGTGGATGTGCCAGGTCCTGCCTGGATTGGCGAGGGCGCCGGCGGGCAGCGATAGGCGATCCGTGAGGCGCGAGGCAGAGGGGACGCCGGGTATGGAAACCCGGCCTACTGAAGGACACTGATTGATGAAGATCGTGGTCATCGGCATGGGCTATGTCGGGATCCCGTGTGCGGCGCTGCTGGCGGACGTGCCGGGGTTCGAGGTGACGGGGGTGCAGCGGCGCTCGGAGCGGTCAGGGTGGAAGATCGACTGCCTGAACGCCGGGCGGTCGCCGTTTGACGGGCCCGAGCCGGGGCTGTCAGAGCTGCTGGGGCGCGTGGCGTGCATCAAGCGCAGCTTCCGGGTCACCGACGACTATGCCGTGTGCCGCGAGGCGGACGTGATCCTGATCGACGTGCAGACGCCGACGGACGACGGGCACGTGCCGCACTATGAGTCGCTGCGCGAAGTGAGTGCGCAGGCGGGCCGGCACCTGCAACCGGGGACGCTGGTGATCGTCGAGTCGACCGTGGCGCCGGGAACGACGCAGCACGTGGTGCAGCCGATCCTGGAGAAAGAGTCGGGGCTGAAGGCAGAAGGTGCGGTGCACCTCGCAGAGCCTGCCCCCGTAGGGGGTGCGCTGCACCTGGATGAGCAAGGTGCGCCGCAGCTCGGTCCGAGCGACCGCTTCTTCCTCGCCTTCTCCTACGAGCGCGTCATGCCCGGCAAGCTCCTGGAGTACATCACCGATTTCCCGCGGGTGGTGGGCGGGGTCGACGAGGAGAGCACGGCGCGGGCGGTGGCGCTGTACCGGCACATTGTGCGGGAGACGATCACGCCGACGGACGTGCTGACGGCCGAGATGGCCAAGGTGGTGGAGAACGCCTACCGCGACGTGAACATAGCCTTTGCCAACGAAGTGGCGCTGGCGTGCGAGCGGATGGGGGTGGATGTCTTCGAGGTGCGCTCGCTCATCAACGCGCGGCCCGACCGGCAGATGCACCTGGCGGGCGCCGGAGTGGGCGGGCACTGCCTGCCCAAGGACTCGTGGCTGCTGGCCTACGGGCTGGACGCCTACGGCCGGGAGCGCGGCGCCGAGCTGCGCATCATCCCGATGGCGCGGGCGATCAACGACGGCATGCCGGGGCACGTCGCGCAGCTCGTGAAGGAGGCGCTCGCCGAGGCAGGGCGCCCAACCGCAGGCAGCCGGGTGGCGGTGCTGGGGGTGGCGTACCTGGAGAACAGCGACGACACGCGCAACACGCCGGCGATGGCGCTCATCCGTGCGCTGCGGGACGCAGGCGCGGAGGTCGTCGCCCACGACCCGTACGTCCGCCAGGAGGAGTGGAAGCTTCTGTGGGGCGGCGAGCCCCCGGTGAAGCTGGTGCACGACCTGTTCAGCGCTCTGGAGGGCGCCGACTGTGCTGCCATCGTGACGCGGCACGACGAGTACTCGGGCCTGCTGCATCAGGCGGGCGGGATGCGCACGCGGGCCGTGGTCGATGGGCGGAATGTGCTCGAGCCGGCGGCGTGCAAGGCGGCCGGGTTTGTCTATCGCGGTGTGGGGAAAGGTGGATGGTGACGGGATCAACCCCTCACCCCAACCCTCTCCCCCTCGGGGAGAGGGAGACTGAATGCACGGGGCGCGGCTCGTAGGGCGGGATTCCATTCCCGCCGATTGGAGCCGGGTGTGGAAACTCGGCCTGCGAAGGCGCAATGCACAAGGCACAATGCACAATGCACAATGCACAAGGCGCAATGCATAATCTAGAATCCGCAATCCCCAATCCAAAATCGGAGCTGCTGTCGGTTGTGATCCCGGCGTACAACGAAGAGGACGGGATCGCGGAAATCGTGGAGCGGGTGCTGGCGGTGGGGCCGGCGCTGGGCGAATTGGGCGTCGAGCTCGAGCTGATCGTCGTGGACGACGGGTCGCGGGACCGGACGGCGGAGATTGTGGCGGGGTACGCGGGGGCGTGCCTGGTGCGGCACAAGACGAACCACGGCTACGGCGCGGCGCTCAAGACGGGGTTTGCGCAAGCGCGCGGCGAGTGGCTGGGGTTCCTGGACGCGGACGGCACCTACCCGCCGGAGGATTTCCCGGCACTGGTGCGGGCGGCGCGGGAGCAGGCAGCCGACCTGGTGATCGGGTCGCGGATGGCCGGCTCGGAGAGCCAGATGCCGGCGACACGGCGCGTCGGCAACACCCTCTTTGCCGGGCTGGTGAGCCTGATCGGCAACCGGCGCATCACCGACAGCGCGAGCGGGATGAGAGTGATCCGGCGGGAGGCGCTGCCGCGGCTCTACCCGCTGCCCGACGGGCTGAACTTTACGCCGGTGATGTCCACGCGCGCGATCCACGAGAGCCTCAAGATGGTCGAGGTGCCGATCCCCTATGCCGAGCGGGTGGGCCGGTCCAAGCTGTCGGTGGTGCGCGACGGGACACGCTTCCTGCAGTCGATCGTGTGGACGGCGATGGGCTACAACCCGGTGCGGATTTTGGGGGCGATCGGCGTTGCTTTCGTTGGCATCGCGCTGCTGATCGGGCTGTGGCTGGTGATCGAGCGGCTGCGGGGCGACACGACCTTGGGCACGCTGGGAACGATATCCGTGTTTAGTGCGCAGGTGCTGGCGGTGGCGGGCGTGTCCATCTTTTCGCTGGGTGCCACGTTCAACTACCTGGTGGCGCTGTTCCACAAGGAGCCGGTGCGGCAGGGGCTGTTTGGCAAGCCGATCTTTGACCCGCCGCTGGACCGGCAGTTCGGGTGGATGGGGCTGCTGGCGGTACTCGCCGGGCTGGTGCTGGGCGGGGTGACCCTCGGCTTTGGGCTCGGCGGATGGCCGGTGAGCCGCCTGTGGCTGTGGATGCTGGGCAGCGCGCTGCTGGTGCTGGCGGGGGTGCAGCTGGCCATCTCGTGGGTCGTCATGCGGGTGCTCGAAGGCCTGAGCCAGCGCGAGGGGTTGGTCGGCGCGGACATGAACGGGCGGCCGGCGGAGCGAGCGGAGCCCTCCCTGCCGGGCACAGGGACCGAACCCCCCCGGGACGAAGCATCGTGAGGCATCCGGCGTGACGGAACGGCTTGGCCGCCTCGCGAGCAAGGCCTGGGCAAGCCGGGAGAAGAGGTGGCTGCTCCTCATCCTTCTGGCCGGTGCAGCAGCCAGAGTTGGAGCCGCCATCTTCTTTGGTAATCGCATGGAGCCGGTCCCGGGAGCCTACGACCAGATCTTTTACCACGACCTGGGTCTCAACCTGCTGGCGGGCAAGGGGTTCGCCTTCACCCGCCCGCCCTGGCCTTTCATCGAGCCGGGCGCTCCGACCGCCTACTACTCTTATGTCTACCCGATGTTCCTGGCGGCCGTCTACGCGGTGTTTGGCCCGCACGCGCTGGCGGCGCGGATCGTCCAGGCACTGATCTGCGGCCTGCTGCCCTACCAGGTGTGGGTGTTGACGAAGCCGGTGATGGGGGGAGGGAGAGAGGGGCGGGTATGGGAACCTCGACGGTCGGGTGAGCGGGCGGTCGGGGGACCGCCCGACAACGACAGGAGCGGCAGCCCCAGGGCCGAGACCGTGGCGCTGGTGGCGGCGGCCATCACCGCCTTCTACGCTTACTTCATCCTCTACAGCGCTTCGCTGCAGACGGAGGGACTGTACCTGGTGCTGGTGGCGTGGGCGCTGATCCTCACGCTCAAGCTAGCGGAACGGCCCACCTGGCAGCGGTGGCTCGGGTGGGGGCTAGCCGTGACGCTCGCCAGCCTGACGCGGCAGGTGTTCATGCCGATGGCCCTGCTGTTCTTCTTCTTCATCGTGTTCAAGGCACGGCGTTCCGTGAAGCTCTGGCACGTCGCCATGGCGGGCGCGGTGGCGGTGGTGCTGATCCTGCCCTTCACGGTGCGCAACTACCGGGTCTTTGGCCGGTTCCTGCTGCTGAACTCGCAGTACGGTCAGGTGCTGTGGAATGCGAACCATCCAGACCTGGGTACCGACTTTGAGGCTGCCGCCATGTTCCCCATTCCGGCTGACCTGGAGGGCGCCGACGAGGTGGTGCTGACCAACGCGCTGCTCAAGCGGGGCATCAGCTTCATCACGGCCGACCCGGGGCGCTTTGTGCAGCTGAGCCTGAGCCGGGCAGCGACGCTGTTCATGTTCTGGCCGTCGCGGTACTCCAGCCTGATGAGCAACATATCGCGATCCCTCTCGTTCATGGTCTGTCTGCCGTTCATGATCGCCGGGCTGGCCTTGTCACTGCGAGAGTGGCGCCGGTGGCTGCTTCTGTACCTGTTCATCGCGGCGTATGCCCTACTGCACATCGTGTCGTGGGCGCAGATCCGGTACCGGATGCCGATCGACGTGGTGCTGATCCCGTTCGCGGCGGTGGCTTTGGTGTCGTTGGCCGGCCGCATCCGTCGCAAGAGCTTGCGCTCCGAGCCGGCACCCGGGTCATCTGCGTGAGCGGCGTGGTGCTCGGTAGCCAGAGCGAGTTCGAGGTGCCCACGCCGGTGGTGGTTATCCAGCCCACACGCGGCTGGGCGTCCCTGCAGCTGCGTGCGGTGTGGGAGTACCGCGAGCTGCTCTACTTCCTGGTGTGGCGCGATCTGAAGGTGCGCTACAAGCAGACCGCCCTGGGAGTCGCCTGGATCGTGCTCCAGCCCGTCGCGAGCATGGTCGTGTTCAGCGGCCTGTTCGGCGTGCTGCTCAAGGTGCCGTCAGGCGACGTGCCCTACCCGGTGTTTCTATACGCAGCACTGCTGCCCTGGAACTATTTCGCCAGTTCGCTGACCCGGTCATCCACCAGCATCGTGGGAAGCGCCAACCTGATCACGAAAGTCTACTTTCCGCGCTTGATCATTCCCCTGGCGGGTGTCCTGTCTGGGCTGGTGGATTTCTGCATCGCTTTCCTGATCCTGATCGCGCTCATGGTCTTTTATGGACTGGCGCCTTCGGCGGCAGCGGCCCTGCTTCCCCTCTTCCTCCTGCTCGCCGTCGTGACAGCGCTGGGCTTCGGCCTGTGGCTGTCCGCCCTCAACGTGCGCTACCGGGACGTGAACCATCTGCTGCCCTACCTGGTGCAGATCTGGATGTACTTGACCCCGGTGATATACGGCTCTACCCTGCTGCCGGAGCGGTTCCGCTGGCTGCTGGCGCTGAACCCAATGACGGCGGTGACCGAGGGCTTTCGCTGGGCGCTCTTGGGGCGCTACCTGGCCGATGCCCGAGCGCCGCAGCCCCTGGTCCTCGTGTCGGTGGCCATCGCGCTTGTTGTGCTGGCCAGCGGTCTGGTCGTGTTCCGAAGGACCGAGCGCACTTTCGCGGACATCATCTAGCCATGAGCGACATAGCGATCCGCGCCGATCAGTTGGGCAAGAGATATCGAATCGGCCGCGCTCAGCAGCGACACGACACGCTGCGCGATGCGCTTGTCGCCGGGGTGCGAGGGCCGCTGGATCGCCTCAGACGCCCGAAGCCGGAGGAGGCGCGTCCGGAGGAGCCAGCCGGCAGTATATGGGCGCTCAAAGACATTTCCTTCGAGGTGCGCCGGGGCGAGGTCTTGGGGGTCATTGGCCGCAACGGTGCGGGCAAGAGCACTCTCCTCAAGATTCTATCGCGCATCACCGAGCCGACGCAGGGACGGGCGGAGATTCACGGCCGGGTGGGCAGCCTGCTGGAGGTGGGGACCGGCTTCCACCCCGAGCTGACCGGGCGGGAGAACATCTATCTGAACGGCGCGATCCTCGGGATGCACAGAGCAGAGATCGACCGGCACTTCGACGAGATCGTGGCGTTCGCCGAGATCGAGAAGTTCCTGGAAACGCCGGTGAAGCGCTACTCCAGCGGGATGTATGTGCGGCTAGCGTTTGCCGTAGCGGCGCACCTGGAGCCGGAGATCCTGCTGGTGGACGAAGTGCTGGCGGTGGGCGACGCGGCGTTCCAGAAGAAATGCTTGGGCAAGATGGGCGAAGTGGCACGTGAAGGACGGACGGTCTTGTTTGTGAGCCACAACATGGGTGCTGTCCTGGCGCTGTGTGACAAGGCCGTAACCATCGAGGCGGGCAGGAAGGTCACGGAAGGCGCATCTCGAGCTGTGATCGACACCTACCTGAGTAGCATGCTGGCAACCGGCCTCACCCACTCGATTGCCCCGGCGAGGCCAGACGGCATGGAGGCATGGGTGGAATCGGCCACGCTTGAGTGCGACGGCCAGATCAGCACAACGCTCCCACTGGGTGGTACTCTTGCCATCACGGTGCGGTTTCGCTCCACCATACCAACACAAATGCCGAGCGTCGGCATCCTGGTGAGTTCCGTGGGTGGCCAAGCCGTACTGAACTCCAACAACATCTACCTCCCGTCCAGGGCCCTTCCGAGTCCGGTCACTGAAGGCGTGGTCCGCTGCTCGCTCGGTCAGGTGCCTCTCATGGCCAACCGCTATTACGTGTCCCTGTGGCTCGGCATCGACGCCTCGGCGAAGCATCAGTTCCTGGACGCCGCACTGACTTTCGAGGTGGTTGAGCGCGACGCTTGGGGCACCGGAAGGCTCCCCACCAGCCGGATTTCCGACCTTTGGTGGCCGACCGAGTTCGCTTACAACTCGGCGCAGGTGTAGCGCGTGTCGCACTTGGGGGACGTTCGGCGCCTACTGCGGGACATAGGCACCGCCGTCGACTGGCGAGTGGGCAGGCTCGCGGGCAAGCCACCGTTCTGGATGAGCCGATGGGAGCGATATAGGCTGAAGCGAGCTCCGAGATTGCGGCGCATGACCGCCCCACTGCTCGGCAAGAGAATCGAGATCACAGATCCCTACTGGTACCTTCCCACCTACGACGACATATTCGCTAACGAGATCTACAAGTTCACGGCAAGCAGCGCAACTCCGCTCATCATCGACTGCGGTGCCAACATCGGGCTCAGCGTGATCTACTTCAAGCACCTGTATCCTAACGCCAAGATCATCGCCTTCGAGCCGGATCCCGGCATCGTTGCGGTCCTTGAAAGGAACATCGAGAAGTTCGCACTCCCCAACGTGGAGCTTTGTCGCCAGGCAGTGTGGACTTCCGAGGTTGAGATGTGCTTCCAACCTGACGGCAGCGTTGGGGGCAGGCTTGCCAAGAAAGGCGGGGCGGCTCCGACGGTTTGTGTCCCGGGAGTGCGCCTGAGGGACTTTCTGGCTCAACCCGTGGATATGCTGAAGATCGACATTGAGGGCGCAGAACATGAAGTCCTGCTGGATTGTGCAGATGCGCTCCAAAGCGTAGAGCACCTGTTTGTGGAGTATCACGGCAGGGCGGACGAGGTCCAGCGGCTGCATGATGTGTTGCACATTCTTCAGAACGCTGGCTTCAGGTACCACATCAGGGAAGCGAATCCGGTTGCGCATCCTTTCCTGGAAGCCGAACGGAGTTCCTTCTACGACCTGCAGCTGAATGTCTTTGGGTTTCGGACTTGGGGTGGAACGCAGTGACAGAGGATCGCACGGCTCGGCTGATCGCCTTTTACCTCCCACAGTTCCATCCCATCCCCGAAAACGACGCCTGGTGGGGAAAGGGGTTCACTGAGTGGACCAACGTGGCCAAGGCGCGTCCGCTCTTCCCGGGTCACTACCAGCCGCATCTCCCTGCCGACCTGGGGTACTACGACCTGCGCGTTCCTGAGGTGCGGCAGGCGCAGGCTGACCTGGCGAAGGAGCACGGGATCTATGGCTTCTGCTACTACCACTACTGGTTCCACGGGAAGCGCCTCCTGGAACGGCCTTTTGATGAGGTGCTCGCCAGCGGGCAGCCGGACTTTCCCTTCTGCCTGTGCTGGGCGAACGAGAACTGGACACGGCGCTGGGATGGGATGGAGCAGGAGATCCTTGCAGAACAGACCTACTCGCTGGATGACGATCGGCAGCACATTCGGACTCTCCTTACCGCCTTCGCAGACAGACGGTACATCCGGCTGGATGGCAGGCTCCTGTTCCTAGTCTATCGGGCTACATCGTTGCCGAAGCCCCTCGAAACGACTGCCGTGTGGCGTGAAGAAGTCTCTAGGGCTGGACTGGGCGAGGTGTGTTTATGTACAGTTTCGAGCCTACCTGGGCTCCACGTTGACCCGAGCACGCTGGGCTTTGATGCAGCTGTGGATTTTCAGCCGGATCTGCGACACTGTCCGCCCCGAATCCACGCGGAGAGGCGGTACCTGAACCACAACGGGAGCAAAAGTGACTCCTGCGATGTTAATGACGTCCGTAGCTATTCTGCGCTGACCAGTAGCATGATTGAACGATCTGAGCCCGCGTACAGGATGTTCCCTGGTGTGACCCCCGGGTGGGATAATTCGCCCCGGCGGAGGTCGGGCGCTACGGTGTATCTAGGGAGCACACCTGACGAATATGGTACATGGCTGCGATCTGCCATTGGCGTCGCGCAGCGGCGGTCCGCCCACGGCGACAGCCCTGTGTTCATCAATGCTTGGAATGAATGGGCAGAAGGTAACCACCTGGAGCCCGACCAGATCTGGGGACGCGCTTACCTTGAGGCCACCCGCAACGCCCTCAACGCAGCGTCATCGACGGAGGCGGGAGCGGAGCCGGCGCTGCATGAGTCCAGTGGCATCTGCCAATGGCTTGTTCGGGCAGCCGAAGCGCCTTCGGGATTCAGGGTCGATGCCCAGGAACTGGCCACGCTGTATCTCCAGAGGCTCCGCGAGGCGGAGCCCCAGACGAGTCTGGCGAGCCCGCATGAGGTGGACAGAGTACTCACACAGGCCCGGTACGCCCTGACGGGAGCGCATGTCAAGCCTAGCACTCGAAGAGCCTTTGCTGGATGGTTGCTCGCGGAGCTCTACTTCAAAGTCGGGAGGAAAACTGACGGCGCCCTGGTTCGCTGGGCACTGCCCCGGCTGCTGGTTATGCAGCCAAGATGGGCGCTGAATCTAGGCATATGGTCGATCTTCCTGTCTGCGGCTCTGGGTGAGAGCCGGGCCACTCAGCTGAGAACCTTCTTCCGGCGCCATCAACGCCGTGCGGGCGCTCGCCAGGTGTGACGCTTGTGGACGATCCCGTGGTTAGCCAAAGAAGAGCGCGCCTGATCGCCCTCTACCTTCCGCAGTTCCACCCCATCCCCGAGAACGACGAGTGGTGGGGCAAGGGCTTCACAGAGTGGACCAACGTGGCAAAGGCAACGCCGCTGTTCCGTGGGCACTACCAGCCCCACATTCCGGCCGACCTGGGGTTCTACGACCTCCGGCTGCCGGAGGCGCGAGCAGCACAGGCCGAGATGGCCCGTGAGTACGGCATTGAGGGTTTCTGCTGGTGGCACTACTGGTTCGGAAATGGGAAGCGGCTGCTGGAGCGACCGTTCAATGAAGTGCTCCGGTCAGGCGAGCCGGACTTTCCCTTCTGTCTCGGTTGGGCCAACGCATCGTGGACGGGGATCTGGTACGGCGCGCCCGACAGGATCCTGGTCGAGCAGAAGTATCCAGGCCGTTGCGACTATGAGGAGCACTTCTGGGCAGTGCTTGAGGCTTTTCAGGATCGTCGCTACATTACCGTTGGCGGCAAGCCTCTCTTCGTGGTCTTTCGCCCACACGAACTCCCAGAGCCGAGAGTCTTCACTGACTGCTGGCGTGAGCTGGCGCACAGAGCCGGCCTAGCGGGGATCCACTTTGCAGGCGTACCCAGCGAGGTATGGGATCGTTGGGTGCCGGAGGACTACGGCTTCGATGCCTCCATCCTGAACAATCTGTACCCTGCTTTCATCGAGGCGCAAAGGGTACCGGGGGACCTCGCCAACAGGCTCTGCAGGCGGACGACCGGCAAAGACTTCAGGACCTGGTATCGCACGATCCTAGCCCGGCCATATGTCGTCAGCTATGCGCGTGCCCTTGAACTGGCCGTCCCCTCGCTGTCGGCCGTGTGCACACAATACCCCGGGGTGATGCCAAACTGGGACAACACGCCCCGCAGCGGCCTCGATGGAACCGTCTTCTGCGGGTCGACACCCGAGCTGTTCCAAGTTCACCTTCGCCGGGTGCTCGACCAGGTTTCTGACCGCGAGCTTGATGACCGGCTGGTGTTCGTCAAGTCCTGGAACGAGTGGGCAGAGGGCAACTACCTGGAGCCGGATCTCAGGTTCGGCCGGGCGTACCTGGAGGTGGTCAGGGATGAAGTGCTGTTGCCCACCTCGTAGTGCAGGAGGCCTATGCCCCCGGCCGTGAGTGTGATCATCCCCACCTTCAACAGCGCTGCCACCATCTGCCAGGCCATCGACAGCGTTCTAGCGCAGACACTCGGCGACCTCGAGATCATTGTGGTCGATGATGGCTCGACGGATGACACGGCTCGGCGCCTGCGCCCGTACGAGGACAGGATCGACTACTACTACCAACCCAACCAGGAGAGGTCCGTAGCGCGCAACCGGGGGATAGGGCGCTCGCGTGGCACCTTCATAGCCTTTCTGGATGCAGACGACTACTGGCTTCCATCGAAGCTCGAGCTCCAGCTGCCAGTGATGCGGGCACACCCAGAGCTCGGCTTGGTGTACAGCTGGGTGAACGTGGTCGACCAGTCAGGAAAGACGGTCGGTAGGCTGGGCCATGACCTCCCCCACCCAGAATCGACAGGTGCGGACTACTTCGAACAGCTGCTTCTTGGCGACTCGGTGCCCACGCCGTCGGTCGTCGTGCGACGCGACTGCCTTGACAGTGTCGGCCTCTTCGACGAGTCAATCACATACTGCGAGGACTGGGACTTGTGGCTCCGGATCGCCGGCAGGTATCCGTTCGGGCATGTCGCCCAAGTCACCGCCTGCTACCGAGTTCGGCATTCGTATCTCCCAGAGATCTTCGCCCGACACGGGCTGCAGGTCAAGCGGCCCTGCGTGATTGAGAGGGCCTTGACCGCGCGGCCCGACATCGGCATAGAGCTTGCCACGCGCGCCAGGCAGCGAGTTCGCTGGTACAGCGCGTTGATCGAATTTGGCATGCGTGACTGCAAGGCTGCGCAGGGCTGGGTCGAGCGTATGCTTCGCCAGGGAACGGTTCGGGATGCAAGGGCTGCCGACCTGGAGGGTTATCTCGTGGCCTTTGCGCTTTCTCTATACGACGACCACACGCCCGAGGCTGAGGCAACAGCCTTCGTGAGGTTCGTGCTTGACAACCTTCTCCCGGAACTCGCATTCCTCCGGGCGCGAGGCCGCCGGATAGCGGGTACGGTGCTGGCAGGCTACGCTTTCCGTGCCCGGGCCCGCGGCGACTATGCGGCCGCCAGGGCTACGATGCGCCGAGCCTTGGCCAAGAACCCGGCTTCGGCCTCCAACTTAGGGGTCCTGACGACGTGCGTGGTCGGTACCTGGCTGGATAGGGTCAGGGGTCGGCATGCAGAGGGGTGACGCCGGGTTCGTCCTTCAGGCAACTCCGGACCGGCGGCCTCTCTGGGCACAGCTCCGGCAATCGGTCTTGATGTGCGGTCAGCGTGAAGCTGTTCCGCTTGCTGGTGCGGTGCACGAGTTGCGTACAGTGGTTTCGATGATGAGCAGGAGCTGTGTTCGGCATTGTCCGCACCAACCTCTCGGAGCCGCCGGCACATGGCTTCTGGCGGTGCTGATGTGCACCGGTTCCCTGCTGCTGCCCGTGCCTGCGCACGCTCAGGATGTGGTCTGGGATCCTCCTGTTCGCCTGACAGCCGAGGGCTCTCTGGTTCAGTTCTCGGCCGTCGTCGTTGACCTGGAAGGCGGTGTGCATGTCTTCTGGTCCTATACAGCCGATTCAGGAATGCCTGCGAATCTCCTCTTCCACACCTACCGCACCGGCGAGGCCTGGAGCGAGGCGACCGACCTGTTCGTGGGTGAGTCGTGGGACATCTTTGCCAGGCCAGCCGTCGCGTGCGATCGCAATAACCGGTTACACCTGGTTTGGCGCGGCAGCCAGGAGCTCTTCTACAGCTCTGTGGACGCCGAGGAGACCCACAACCCGAGAAGTTGGCAGAAGCCGTTGAGGCTGGTGCAGGCCAGCTACCTGAGCACATCGGCACTCGTCGCGACACCCGACGGCACTCTGCACGTTCTCTACTCACAGAGCCAGGCCGGAACCAACGTGATGTACCTGAGCTCAGGTGATGGTGGCGCCAGTTGGTCGAACGGAGAAGCCATATCAGCGATCGCTCCATCCGATCCGCAGGCCCCGGACTCGGTGAGTTTGGCTCTGGACAGCCATGGAGTGCTGCACGCCGCGTGGCACGAGAGCTATCCGCCGGACTGGCTCGGGCGGCAGATCCTATACACACAGTCGCTGGACGGAGGACGCACATGGGCGCTGCCCACTAGCCTGACCGAGCTCTCGGCCGGGGCGGTGTGGAACGCGCTGCCCAATGTGGTGGCGGACGCCAGGGACAACCTCTTTGTGATGTGGGCTTGCGGGGAGTCGGTTGGCCGCTGCGTTCAGAAGTCGGTTGACGGCGGGGCATCGTGGGGTGGCGCAGCGCGCCTGTTCGGCGCACTGCTGGGCGCCGGAGGGCGCGATGCAATGGCACCTGACCCACACGGCAACCTCTTCTGGGTCGGAGCGCTGCGGTACCCGCAGGCGCTGTATTGGAGCTCGATGAAGAACGGCGGCTGGCGAGACCCGCCCGGGCTTCTCGTGTCCGAAGGCCAATCGCCGGGCCTGGCTTCCGCCCACTTTCCCCAATTGGCACTGTCTGAAGGGAACCAGCTGCACCTTATCCTCGTGGAGGCGAACGCCGGTCCCCTGTGGTATATACACGGGCTCACGCCATACTCACGCGTCGAGACGGATGCTGCCGATCGGCCGACTGCCGAGCCGACGCCCTGGGCAACCGCGACTGACACGGCACGGCCGGTAGCGCCCGGGACGACCGCCAGCGGAACCGGTGAGCCGCCGGCACCCTCCGCGACGTCCACCGTCCCGCCGCAGTTGGGCCGGGAGACAGGCACCCCAACGAGACATGATCCGCTGCTCTGGTCAACTCTGGCAGCGATCGCTGCGTTGTCGGCTGCAGTGTTCGCCTACCGCAGATGGCGAAGATAGGCGTCGTCGGGGCGGGCCGGCTGCAGGGCCATATACGTCTCCACGATTGGATGGGCCGCCTTTGAACGTGGCGCTTTATCACAACCTTCCGTCCGGCGGCGCCCGAAGGGGCATGGTGGAAATGGCGAAGGGCCTAGTGGCCCGGGGCCATGTGGTCGACGAGTACTGCCCGGCGACGGCCGATGTCTCCTTCCTGCCGCTGGCAGGCACTGTCCGCCGCCTCAAGATCCTGCCCTTCCGTGCGTATGGCGTGTGCCCACGACGGCTGCCGCTGCTCACTCCCTATGTCACAGCGGCGCGGCTCTGCGCAGATCTCGGCAGGCTGAGTCGGTTATCTAGACAAGCGGCCAGGGAGATAGACGCCGGCGGCTACGACGTTGTCTTCTCCCATGACTGCCAGCTGGCGCAGAATCCGGCCGTTCTGCGGTTCGTGCGCACCCCATCCCTGCACTACTGCCACCACGGCGCCCGAGCGCACCTCAGTCAGGCAGAGCGCTCCAGCAACCCGGGAAGGGGCGTCCTGGAGGGGGCGAAGCGGGCATACTACGCCGCGCCCCGCGCATTGTATCCGTGGCTCCTAACCCGGGAGGCCAGGCAGAACATCGAATGCGCAACACTGGTGGCGACGAATTCGCAGTTCTCCGTCGAGTCGCTCTTTCGAGTCTATGGCGTCGGCAGTCGTGTGTGCTTCTACGGGATCGACTCCTCGACATTCCGGCCGATGGGGCTCGAGCGGGACGGTTTTGTGCTGAGTGTCGGGGCCCTACACGTCTACAAGGGGTACCGCTTCCTGGTCAGAGCCCTTGGACGCATCCCCTCTGCCAAGCGCCCAAGACTCCTGATCGCGGCCAACAGCACGGAGCCGGACGAGAGGACTATCATCGAGGCACTCGCGTCTGAGCACGGCGTGCCCCTAGCCATCACGTGCGTTCGCGATGACGAGGAACTGGCGCGACTTTACAACCGCGCTGCCGCCTTTGTCTACGCGCCTGTCATGGAGCCATGGGGGCTCGCTCCGGTGGAGGCGATGGCCTGCGGGACGCCGGTAGTGGCAGTTGCGGAGGGCGGCGTTCGCGAGTCGGTGGTGCACGGTGAAACCGGGCTGCTGACCGAGCGCGACGAGCGGGAGTTTGCCGGGGCTCTCTCCGCGGTGTTGGCCGACGCGGGTCTTGCCCGGCGGCTCGGCACGGCAGGGCTGTCGAGGGCCCGAGGCCTCTTCACCTGGCACCGCACAGTGGACCGGGTGGAGGAGCTGATGGCCGCGGCCCGAGGCTGACGGTGTCCTCCTCTCCGTTTGTCGACATCTGGGTGCTCAACTGGAACGGTCGCCGGTATCTCGAGACCTGCTTGCCCAGCGTGCTCGGCGTCAACTACCCAAGCTTTCGCGTTTCGGTGCTCGACAACGGGTCTACGGACGGGACACAGGCATGGCTGGGACGGACCTTCCCTCAGGTGCAGCTTGTAGCCCTCGAGCGCAACCTGGGCTACGCGGCCGCGAACAACATTGGCATGGCTCGCTCGTTGGCGGATGCCTCCAGTTATGCCATCCTGCTGAACAACGACACGAGGGTCGAGCCAGACTGGCTGGCGGCCCTCGTGGACGCAGCGGAGGGTGACGAAAACGTCGCAATATGCCAGTCCAGGCAGCGGTCGTGGGACGGAACGAACGAGATCCGGTTCCGATTGGTGCCTGAGTGGTGCGCTACAGAGACTCAGCTGAGCGGCCTCGCCCCGCCGGGCCTGCCGGCGCCGACGCCCTTTGCATCGGGGTGCAGCATGCTCCTCCGTTGCGCAGCCTTAGAGCGCATCGGGCTCTTGGACGAGCGCTACTTCATGTACTTCGAGGACGTGGACCTGTCGCTGCGTGCGTGGATCGCCGGCTGGAGGGTCCAGGATGTTCCGGCCTCAATCGTCTATCACTGGAACTCGGGAACGGGCACCAGCCCGCTGCGGCACGTGTTCTGGGCTTACCGGAACCAACTCACGACAATGCTCAAGCTCTACCAACCGCAGACGCTACGCCAGTTCTGGCGCCCCATCGTGCGCCGTTGGTTCGTCACTCGTAACCGGTATGCTCTGCGCGGCACGCTAAGCGCGATGGCCATGGTCGCGGGGACGATGGCTAAACGCGCTGCAGTTCAACGGGGGCGCAGGCTGCCCGACGCCGCCTTTCTCTCGTTGTGCGGTTCGTGAAGACGTGGAACGGCGGCGTGAGGTCCCGACTGCGCCGGACTTGGGTGAAGGCAGAGTGATCCACTGAAGCAGTATCTGCGCTGGCTGAGATGGTCGCTGAGGCAGCTCAAGGCCCAGGCCGACGCGGAGCGCCGCGAGCGGGAATGGTGGGCCCGGGGAGTGTGGATGGCCCCGACCGTTGTAGTACGGTTGGGGCCTGGAGCCGTGCTCGAGATCGGAAAGGGTTCTGCGGTCGGTCACCACACCATCCTTGATCTCAATCCAGACCCTCTGCTGGGGGAGTTGGCGCACCCTTCGCTCAGCATTGGGCTCGACACGACCATTAACGAGTTCAACAACATCCGCGCGGGCAACGCACCGGTGGCGATCGGTTCTGGCTGCCTCATCTCGCAGTTCGTATCGATCATCGCTGCCAACCATGGCATAGCGCGTAGTGCTCCGATCCGGGAGCAGGTGCACGAGCTGCCGAGGACGGGCATCTCGATCGGGGATGACGTCTGGATTGGCGTTCACGCCGTGATCCTCCCTGGTGTCAGCATCGGCACCGGAGCCGTGGTGGGGGCCGGCGCCGTGGTGACCAAGGACGTGCCGGACTTTGCGGTCGTGACAGGCGTCCCCGCAGAGGTCAGGCGCTACCGCACTTGAGCGTGACACCCCTGCGGTCCGAGCTCTCCGTCGGTCCTGCCCAACGGGTATCAAGATGAAGATCCTGTTCCTCATGAACTTCTTCCCCTTTCCTCGCGTGCCCCCACGAGGCGGCTACGAGATGTGGTGCCTGGAGGTGTGCGACGGACTTCTGTCGCGCGGACACAACGTCCGTGTGCTCGCCAGCAATCACCTCGCCGGGGCAATAACAGGCGACGACTACTCGCACGTTCTGCGAGAGCTGGAGCTTGAGCTGTCGATGGAGACGGGCGCGGCCTGGCGGCAGTTCGCATGGGGCAAGCGCAGGCGCGAGCGGCGAAACCTGGGCAGACTCTCGCGGGTTTTGGCCGAGTTCGATCCAGATGTCGTGCTGATATGGGCGATGTGGAACCTGCCCATCTCCCTTGCGGCATTGGCGGAGGCAGAGCGTCCCGTGGTCTACTACGTCGGGGACCTGTGGCCGCTGGAGCCCAGCCAGGTCTATCGGTACCTGGATACGCCATCGCGCAACCCCGGACGAAGATGGCTCAAGCAGGCCCTGGCAAGGCTGGCCGCAGCATCACTTCCTCCGCCGGTTCTCCCTGTGGATGTGCTCCGCTTTCAGCATGCCCTGTGCCCGAGCCGGTTCATCCGCGAGCACCTCAGAGCAGTGGGGGTGCCGGCGTCCCACCTGGCCATCGTCCAGGGCGCCATCGACACTGCGCGGTTCGCAGAAGGCAACCCAGGACCCGCGCTCGAGAGAGGGGATCGCCCGTTCCGCCTGCTGTGGGTCGGCAGGGTAGCGGAGGGCAAAGGGGTAGAGACCGCGATCCGGGCCGTGGGGCAGCTCGCGCGCGGCTCCGGCCTGGACGTGGACCTCGCGGTTGTTGGGCCTGGAGCAGATCACTACCTCCGCGCTCTGCGCGCGCTTGCCGCTGCAGAGGGAGTTGATTCGCTGGTGTCGTTCGTCGGACCTGTGGCGCAGGTAGACCTTCCGGGGCTATACGGTGGATTCGACGCCTTTGTGTTCACCAGCGAGCTCGAGGAGTCGTTTGGGCGGGTCCTGGTAGAAGCAATGGCCGCGGGGATACCCGTTGTCTCGACGGCAGGCGCGAGCGCCACCAACGAGATCCTTGACGACGGCCGCTTCGGGCTTCTGTTCAAGCCGGGCGACTGGGACGCGCTCGCGCAGCAGATCAGCCGCCTGGCGTGTGACGGCGAACTTCGTCGTCGGCTCTCGACAGAAGCCCGCGCCTGGGCGTGCAGCCGGTTTGACACATCTAGAATGGTGAGGGAAATCGAAGAACATCTGGAGCGCGCCGCGGCCGGAGCCGTTCCGGCCGAGCCGGACCAGCGGGAGCAGGCCTCAGCCTCTCACCCGGCGCGACCTGTGCAGCGGTCGCGGGATTGACTCCGGTGGAGCCTTCGGGGCACAAATGGCAGACGGCGAGAGTTCGGTTCTGACACTATTGATCACCGTTGTGATCCCGGCGTTCAACCGCGCCGACGCGCTGCCGGCTACCCTAAAGGCTTTGGGGGAGCAGACTGTCCCGCCCGATCGGTATGAGGTCATCTTGGTGGATGATGGCTCAACCGACACGACCGGTGAGGTGCTTGGAGATACCAAGCCCTCCTATCGCTTCGAGATCGTCCCCCAACGAAATCGGGGGGGGGCTGCCGCCCGAAACCTCGGGGCGAGCAAGGCGGCGTCGACGCTGATCCTGTTTCTGGACTGCGACATGGTCGTCGTACCCGACTTCCTGGAGCGGCACATCGCAACAGCCCGCCAGTGCGGCCCGGCTCTTGTGATCGGTCCGCGCGCGCCGTACGCCTCGGCCGAGCGCGATCGCGTCGCCTCACTCCTGATGTGGGGAGTGGACCAGAGAGACCCCAGGTGGCGCAGGCTGCCGCCCACGTTCCAGGAGGCGTTCGGGTGCAATTTGGCATTGCCTGCGGAGTCGTTCCAGAGCCTGGGAGGCTTCGATGAAACGTTTCCAGGGTCGTGCTACGAGGACATCGACCTCGCCTATCGTGCCACCAAGCTGGGCCTGCCGATTGTCTTCGACGCCGGTGCCCTAGCCTACCACAACCATCCCTTGACCCTTGGGCAGTACCTGGAGCATGTCCGGAAGTTCCAGCGGTCTGCCATCCTGTTTCTCAGGAAGCACCCCGAGCTGGTGGGATCCATTCAGCACTTGGCGGACAAGTGGCCAATTAGCTGGCGGTGCGATCCCCCGCGGCTGGTGGCGCGCAAGCTGGCGAGAGCAGGACTTGCGCTTCGTCCGTCTAGGTGGCTGCTGGAGCGACTGGTTCGTGCCCTTATGAGGGCGCACGCGTCGTCGTCGGTAGTCCTGACGGTAGCCGACAAGCTTGTGGGGAGCTATCTGTATCTAGGTTTGAGGGACGGGATCCGTCGATATGGTTCGCCTCCACTCCCTTAGGGCATTGCGCGCATGAACATTCTTGTGACCGGCTCCAGCGGGCTGATTGGCTCCGAGGCCGTGACTCACTTTGACTCTTTGGGTCACGCCGTCTACGGCCTGGACAACAACATGAGGTTGGACTTTTTTGGGCCGCAGGGCGATACGTCCTGGAATCTCGAGCGGCTCCGGCAGAGCACTCGTGCCTTTACCCACTTCAGCCTGGACATCCGCAACCGCCAGACTATCCTTGGCTTTTTCGAGGCGCATCGCATCGGCGCAGTCATTCACTGCGCGGCGCAGCCCTCGCACGACCTTTCGCGCAGCCGTCCCCTCGACGACTTTGACGTCAACGCGGTCGGGACGGCCAATCTCTTGGAGGCTGCTCGCCGCACCTGCCCGCAGGCACCCTTTGTCTTCATGAGCACGAACAAGGTCTACGGTGACGCCCCCAACGAGATCCCCATGGTGGAGATGGAGACCCGCTGGGACTACCGTGACGCGGCCGACTACCACGGGATCGGTGAGGAGTGCCGCATCGACCGGAGCACGCACAGCATCTTTGGCGCCTCAAAGGCAGCAGCCGACCTCCTGGTTCAGGAGTACGGGCGGTACTACAACATGCCGACTGCCTGCTTCCGTGGCGGATGCCTCACCGGCCCGCGGCACAGCGGGGTAGAACTGCACGGCTTCCTATCCTATCTGCTCAAGGTGGCGGTGCGCGGTGAGCGCTACACCATCTTTGGCTACAAGGGGAAGCAGGTCCGCGACCAGATCCACAGCCACGATGTGGTGCGTGCCTTCGACGCGTTCATCCAGGCGCCGCGGGCCGCGGCGGTCTACAACATCGGAGGCGGGCGCGCAAACAGTGCCTCGATCCTAGAGTGCTTTGCCATGATCGAGCAGCGGCTGGGCCGGCCTGTGGACCATGGCTATGAGGAGAGGAACCGGCAGGGAGACCACATCTGCTACATCTCGGATCTCCACAGACTGAAGGCAGACTATCCCGCGTGGGGGATCACGAGATCGCTGGACGACATCGTGGATGAGATGCTGGACAGCGAGTTCCGAGCACAGGGGGCTGCGGGTGCCTGATGGCCAGGGGTTCCCCAGGGTTCTCATCCTCTGCGACGAGCCGATCAACCGCATTGGCGGGGGCGGCGTCACCATGCGCTCCCTCTTTCGTGACTGGCCTAGAGATCGGCTTGCCCAGGTGTGGGCTCACCATCGCTTCGACATCGACACGGAGGTATGTCCCACCAGCTTTAGGCTCGGAACGCACTCCATGCCCGGCGAGAACTGGATTCCCCAAGGCGTCAGGCGTAGGCGCGGGCTTGTGCGCTGGCTGCGGCCGATCCTCCGGCCGGGAACACGACTGCACTACCCCCCCGTTCGATCCTGGGCAAAGGCGTTTGCCCCGGACGTCATCTACTCGCAGGCCACGCCCTATCCCATGTACACCTGGTGGCTGCCTCGCCACCTGGCAAGTGACCTTGGCGTGCCTCTCGTGAACCACATCATGGACGACTGGCCAGCCGTCTTCCCGGCCGACTGGATCCGACCCATGAGGAGGCTCATGGATGCGTATGCTCGGCGTCAGTTGACCCTGCTCTTCGGAGCCGCCGCGCGGAACTTGGCGATCAGCCACCAGATGGCTGAAGCCTTCACAGAGCGCTACGGGCACGATTTCACGCCGTTTCACAACGCCATCGACCTGGGGGAGTGGTCAGCGCCGAGAACTGAGTATGTAGCGCGCAAGGGCGCCTTTCGTGTCGTCTATCTGGGAGCGTTGACCCAGAACATGCAGCTGATGAGCCTGGTGGATATCGCTGATTCCATCGCCTTCTTGTCGGCGCAGGGTCACAATATCAGTCTCACGGTATACTCAAGTGCCGTATACATCGACTACTTCGAGCAGTATCTGTCGGGTCGCGCCGCAGTGTCGCATGGCGGCCCCGTGGCCAGAACCGATCTCTGCCAGCGACTGAGCGAAGCAGATCTGCTGGTGATCCCTGTGAACTTTGACCAGTCAAGCCTGTTACTGAACCAGTACTCCATGCCTACCAAGGTGCCCGAGTACATGGCATCAGGCACGCCTATCCTTGTCTACGGCCCGCCCCGTGTGCCTCCGACCGCCTACGCGAGGCAGGAGGGCTGGGGACTGGTGGTCGACCGTAGGGAGCCGGTGCTTTTGCAGGCTGCCCTCCTTGAGCTGATGCAATCAGAGAGCCTTCGCGCCCTCCTGGGCCGCCGCGCACGTTTGCTGGCGGTTAAGGATCACGATGCCGTGGTCATGCGTTGTCGTTTTCGCGAGATGTTGTGCGAGGCAGCGGCACAAGTCAGGGTGCCGCTGCCGGACCTCACCCTGTCGGCCAGGGATGATGTCAACTGATCTGACAAGCCGCTTGAGCTGCAGCATCTACTTTACCGCAACCCCCGATCGGACGGTGACATGGCCCCAGGCCTAGTCAGCCGCTCCTTAACGCGCTGGCAGTCAATGATCCCGATTGCCGCCATGCTCTTGCTTTGCGGTCTCCAGGCTACGTTGGGCTCAAAGCTCGTGCTCGGGGCCGTTGTGGCACTCGGTATGCTCGTGGCTCTTCTGAAGGAGCCAGGACTCGGCCTCGCCGGGCTTGCGGCGCTGTCCTTCACCTTACCCCTAACGGTTGGCACCGGCAGCGACGTATCGCTCACCCCTCCGGTGGCGCTGATCGCAGCTCTGGCCTCGGCCTGGCTGCTGGAGTCAATGCGCAGTCGCGCCCTTCGACTGCCGACCTCTCCTGCCACACTGCCTCTCATGCTGTTCGTGGCGAGTGCCCTGCTCTCCCTGGCAGCCGGGACGGCGTACTGGAGTCCATTCGTGCCGCGCGCGCACAACCTCCTGCTTGTGCAGCTCGCTCAGATAGCCATCTACGCACTGTCGGCCATCGTGTTCGTCGCGGCGGGCGCCCTCGCGCGCCAACCTCGGTGGCTCGCATTGGCTACCTCTGCATTCTTCGTCGCCGCATCGATCGCTGTAGTGCAATGGCTGGTACCCCCTTTGTTCAGCGTCGGCGGCTTCTCCATCGCGGCTCAGGGTAACTCCGCAATGCTGTGGGCGTGGCTTGGGCCGATGGCAGCGGGCCAGCTTCTCTTCAACCGCCGACTGGGGCGAGCAGCGAAGGCCGGCCTGGTCATCCTTCTGGCAGCCGCACTCCTCGTCGTCTGGGGGCGCCAGAGAACATGGGTGGCAGGCTGGCTGCCCTTTACCTTGGGTCTTGCCACCGTCGTCTGGCTGAGATTCCGTCGTCGAGGCTGGCAGGCCGCACTACTAGCGGGCACACTGATGCTCACAGCCGCGGGTTTGCTCTACTCGCCGGTCTTCCAACACGTCGAAGGCCGGCATGAGGTGGACATCAGCCTTACAGGACGGATGATCCTGATCGAGAGAACGCTGGACCTTGTCAAACAGCATCCGATCTTGGGGCTCGGGCCCGCGGCCTACCGGCACTACGGCTACCAGAGACCCCTCGATATGGGCATTGGAGCGGCTTTCTACGTGGTTCCACGGATCGCATCCCACAACAACTACGTCGACATCTATGCCCAAATGGGCGTCGTGGGGCTCGCTCTGTTTCTCTGGTTTCTGGTCAGCGTAGGAAAAGAAGGTTGGCGGCTCCTGGATCGGTATCGTGGCGATTTCCGTGAGGGATACGTAGTGGGCTGCGTTGGCGGGCTGGCGGCAACTGCAGCCGCAATGATGCTCATAGACTGCCTCCTGCCATTTGTCTACAACTCGGGTTTCCACGGATTCCGCACTAGCGCTCTCGCCTGGATGTTCCTGGGTGGGCTGGTGGCGCTTTCCGACACGGGAATAGGAGTCCGGCTGCGGCCATCCTCGGCAACTCTGCAGGGGTGAGCGCCCTTCGGCATGACGCTCGTTTGAACGCCCGGTGCGCGACGTGATCCATCAGTTTCACACCAAGCGGCGCCATCTCTGGCAGCCCAGCGCACTGCGACTCCTGCGCGAGGCGGCTTGCGCACGAGCCGCCCGGCGGTCCGTGCCAGCCGTGATTGACGGCGTTCGCATCCACTTCCCCGAGATCAAGGTCTCTTGTGGGCTGGAGGTCACTGTCCGGTCAACCCGGCTCTCCGGCCAGCCACTTCTGGAAATGCTCTACCAAGAGGGGCTCCGGGAGACGGCGCTCGATATGGGCCTGATCGGACTTAGGGCGCTTGAGTTCGCCGATCTGGGCTCGGCTCCTGGTGGCCTTTTCGGGCGCATCTATCCTGCAATCAGGCCGTTGAAAGTGATGATGGGCGAGATGTCTCGCTCGGGCTTGCTCACCCCAAGACAGCGACGCACGCTCGGGAGCCTCGTGCTCGCGCAGCTGCTCGCACCCTGCACTCAGAGGGTGCTGGTACACGGCGACCTGCATCCGTCGCATTTGATAGTGGATCTGGCGAGCCGGACGCTAGGAATCATCGACCTAGAGGCCATGCGAACCGGCAAGGCGGCCACCAACTTTGCGCAGCTCTGGATCGGATACTACTTCGCAGACGAAGAGCTGGGGCGGGAGTTCCGCCGTCGATACTTCCTCGCCTCCGCCATGGTTATTGATGAGCGGTTCGATGCCGACGTCAGAGCAGAGCTGGCGCTCAGAAGCTACTCGCACGTGATCGAGGGGATGCGCCAGTCCAACAGGGAGATGGAGGAGAAAGCGCGCGCGCTGCTCAGCTCGGTTCTCACTTCGAGAAGCTTTGACGAGATCTGCCCGGAGGGTGCGGCATGACCACGCAGAAGGCCTACAGCCAGGAACAGGCCGAGGGGTACGATGACCGCCACTTTGGCGGGAGAAGCGGCCGCCATATCCTGGCACGGGACTGCGCGGCGCTCGAGTCGCTGCTTGCGCCTCCGCCCGGCGCCGTCCTCGACGTGCCGTGTGGCACCGGCGTCTACTCAGCCGCGCTTGTGACCCATGGCTACTCCGTCGTCGCCGCGGACGCCTCGCAACCGATGCTGGACCTGACCACGCAGCGCGCCGCGGTGGACGCTGCGGTGCTGTGCGACATCACGCATCTTCCCTTTCCGGAAGGCATGTTCGACGCAGTCACGACGCTGCGGCTGCTGTCTCACTTTGAGGTCGACGGGGTGGCACGGACGCTGCCTGAGCTGCGTCGTGTCATCCGGCCCGGGGGACGGGTCGTTTTTGACACCTTCCGCTGGACCCCGAGACGCTGGCCCGTCTTTCGCCGAATCCTGAACCCGGGCCATATCCATGTGCTATCCCACAGCGAGGTGCAGAAACTGATCCGTGAAGCCGGCCTGACCCTGGTGGAGGCGCGCCACATGTACCTGTACTCGCCTCTCTGGCAGCGCAGGCTGCCGCTGCCGGTCCTGCACGTGCTGGAGGCGGTGGAGAAGCGCCTCCCCAGCCGGTGGCTCCTCCGGACGCTGTGGGCCTGCACCAAGGACTAGCCCCGATGCGTCTCTGCTACGTGCTCCTCTCCCCCACCTGGGGCATGCACCAGTACACGGCGGACCTGGCGAACCGGCAGGTCGCCGCCGGCCGCGACGTGCACCTGGTGACGACGTCCCTTGCACCCGTCGATCGCTATGCGCCGGCGGTGACGGTCCACACGCCGGTCTCGACCCGCGACAGCGGCTTCTCGTTCGACGGGCTGCGACGGCTGCCCGGCACTGTGCGCCACGTCCGTGCGAAAGTGTGCGCCCTCCGGCCCGATGTGGTACACTTCTGTGGGCCGCACCTGGCCAACCCCTTGCTCCTGCGTGCGCTCCGGAGGGAAGGCATCCCGGCGGTCCACACCCTGCACGACCTGCACCCGCACGCCGGGAGCGCCTACGGCCGGCTGCTCTACGCCTGGAACATCTGGGTGTGGCGAGAGGCGGGCCACATCGTCGTGCACGGGCGGCGCTGGGAAGAGGAGCTGGAAGGGAGACGCGGAGACGCGGAGATGGGGAGACGCGGGGACGCGGAGACGCGGGGACACGGAGCGGAGGTCACCTGCACGCCGCTTACTCACCTCTTCGTGTCGTACGAAGTCGAGCGCGGCCTGCGGCAGAGACTGCCGGACATCCGCTATGAGCCTTGGGCGCTGTTTGTGGGGCGGATGGAGAAGTACAAGGGGCTGGACTTCCTTATCGATGCTGCCCGGCGGATGGAGGGGAACGGGAGGAAAATCGTCATTGCCGGTCCGTCGTCGCCGCGCTGGCGGATGCCGGGGCCTGTTCCGAGCAACGTCGAAGTCCGTGACCGGCTGATCGGTGACGAGGAGGCCGTGGAGCTCTTTTCGCGCTGCGGGCTGGTTGTGCTGCCTTATGTGGAAGCGAGCCAGTCGGCGCTGATCGGGGCGGCCTACTTCTTCCGCAAGCCGGTCCTGGTCACCCGGGTGGGCGCGCTGCCGCAGTATGTCGTGGAGTGGGAGACCGGCTGGGTGGTCCCTCCCGGCGACGCCGTCGCGCTGGCAGATGCGCTTCAGGCAGGGCTGGGCAAGCCTGAGCGCTTGCAGCAGATGGGCGACGCGGGGCGGGCGTGGTACGACGCGGCGCGCGAGGAGGAAGGTCGAGCCCTGGAGGAAATGTACACCAGGGTGGCGGGGACGCGGGGCGCGGGGACACGGAGTCGGGGAGATGACGAGACTGGGAGAGGAGGAAGATGAGCACGAGGCTGGGCGCGGGCTGTAGCGCGCGAGAAGTGGTGTCGGAGCTGCGGCGCGTGTGGGCCGGTCGCCGGCGGATTCCGCTCCCCCGGCTGCGGCTGATGTCGTCGGAGCGCCGCCTCCTGCTGGTGGGCATCGACATCGTGGTCGTCAACCTGGCGCTGCTGCTGATCCTGGCCCTTCGCTTCCCCTATCGTTTCTCCTTGTCCACGGTCGCCCAGGTGCCCCTCTACTTTGTCCTGATCACGATCATCTGGTGTGTCTGGGCTTCTTTCTTCGACTGCTACGACCTGTCACGCAGCGCCGACGCTAGCCAGAGCGCCTGGAGCGCGGCGCGGGCGGCCCTGGCGGCGGCTTTGACCTACCTGCTGATCCCATACATCACGCCGCCGCTGCTCGCCTCACGCTCGACGGCGGCCCTCTTTGCCGGGGCCGTCGTCGCCTTCGTGCCGGCCTGGCGCGCGGTCTACGCGACGCTCTTCAGCCAGCCCACCTTCCAGCGGCGGCTCCTGATCGTCGGCGCCGGCCTTTCGGGGGCCGAGATGGCGCGCGAGCTGGCCGGCACGCCGGTCTTTGGCAACCCCTACGCCGGCTCGGGGCTGGAGGTCGTCGGCTTTGTCGACGACGACCCGGCGCGGGTCGGCAGCGAGGTGGCAGGACTCCCCGTCCTGGGGGACCGCAGCGCCCTGCTGCGGTTGGCGCGCGACCTCCACATCGATACCGTCGTGGTGGCGATCACCCACCGCACCACGATCCACCACGAGCTCTTCGAGGCGCTGCTGGACTGCCGCGAGCAGGGGGTGCGCGTCGAGCCGATGACGGGCCTCTACGAGCGCTTTACCGGCAAGGTGCCGGTGGCCCACGCCGGGTATGACCTGCAGGTCGCGCTGCCCGTCTCGGACTCGCCAATGGTGCGGGTGTACGCCTCGGTCAAGAGGGTCGCGGATTTCTTCGCGGGGGTCCTGGGGCTCCTGGCCGTCGCGCTGGTCGCGCCGTGGGTCGCGCTGGCCAACGCCGTCTCCTCGCCCGGCCCCCTCTTCTACCGGCAGGCGCGCGTGGGCATGGGGGGCCGGACCTTTCGCGTGCTCAAGTTCCGCTCGATGATCCCCGACGCTGAGAAGGGCAACGGCGCGGTGTGGGCCAGCGCGAACGACCCGCGCACCACGCCGGCCGGACGGGTGCTGCGCCGGACGCGGCTGGACGAGCTGCCGCAGTTCTGGAACGTGCTGGTGGGCGAGATGAGCCTCGTCGGGCCCCGCCCCGAGCGCCCCGAATTCGTGCAGGACCTCGCCCGCAAGATCCCCTATTACCGGGCGCGCCACGCCGTCCGGCCGGGCATCACCGGCTGGGCGCAGGTGCGCTACCGGTATGGCTCCTCCGAGCAGGACGCGGTCATCAAGCTGCAGTATGACCTCTACTACATCAAGCACCAGAGCCTCTACCTGGAGCTCTCGATCCTGGTCAAGACGGCGCGCGTCATGCTCGGCATGCGGGGCCGGTAACCGAAGCTCCCGATGTTGGCCGTTGGGATCCTTCTGGGCCTCCTGCAGGCCATCCTGCTCGGCTGCCTGGCCTACCACTATCTGCTGGTGGCGGCCTCGATCCGAGCGCCGCGCCCCTGCCGGGCGGCAGGCCCGCCGGGCACACGGTTCGCCGTCGCGATCCCGGCCCACGACGAAGCAGGCGTCATCGGGGCCACGCTCGCGCAGCTGAGCCGGCAGTTGTACCCGCGGGAGCTCTACGACGTGCACGTCGTCGCCGACCACTGCACAGACGACACCGCCGGGGTGAGCCGGATGGCCGGCGCCCTGGTCCACGAGCGGCGCGACCTGCCCCGCGGCCGCAAGGCGTACGCGGTCCGGTGGCTGCTGGAGCGCATCCTCGCGGACCCGCGCCAGTATGAGGCCGTCGCCGTCTTTGACGCCGACAGCCAGGTCGACCCCGAATTCCTGGGGGTGATGGACTGCCACCTTCGCGCCGGAGCGAGGGCGCTCCAGGGACAGCACATCATCGCCAACCCGGGCGACAGCCCTTTCGCAGCGCTGGCGGCGGTCGACATGCGCCTGAACAACCGGCTGCGCAACCAGAGCCGCACCAACCTGGGGCTGGCGTGCCGGCTGATGGGCGACGCGATGGTCCTGGACGCCGGCCTGCTGCGCGCGCACGGCTGGAAGGGCGACTCGATCATCGAGGACCGCGAGTATGGCTACGAGCTGCTGATGGAGGGGGTGCGGGTGCAGTACGTGCCCGAGGCGCGCAGCCTGGGGGAAGCGGCGGGCAGCTGGAGGGATGCACAGCCGCAGCGGCTGCGCTGGTACCGCGGCGCGGCGACCGTGAAGCGCGATCTGGCACGCCGGCTGGCGTCGGCCCTCCTGCGCAGGCCCTCCCTGGCGCTGCTCGACGGGCTGCTGGAGCTCTTGACGCCGGGCTACTCGTGGCTGGCGGCGGCCTCGGCCGTCCACCTCGCCGCCGTCGCCGTGCTCGAGTGGATCGCGCCGGACGCCCGCGCAGGTTTCCTGGGCCTGGCCGGCTCGACGCTGCTACTCCTGGCCTGGGTTGCCTACCCTGTCCTTGGTCTCGCCATAGACCGGGCACCTGCCCCGGCCTTTCGAGCGCTCCTGCTCGGCCCGTTCTACGTCGGGTGGAGGCTGTGGATCTCGGTGCTGGTGCGGATCCGCGGGGCCAGGACGGAGTGGGTGAGGACGAGGAGGAGGGGGGAAGGAACAAGTGACAAGTGACAATGCACAATGCTCCATGCGCAATGCACAAGGACGAAGGCGCAGGGCTGGGCGCCAGGGTGTGATGACTAGATGCTAATAGTACAGACGCCGCTGCGGATTAGCTTCTTTGGCGGTGGGACGGATATGCGGGGGTTTTACCGGCACGAGGAAGGGTGCGTGCTGTCGTCGGCGATCGACAAGTGCATCTTTGTGGTGGCAAAGCCGCGGTTCGACTCGCAGGTGCGGCTGAGCTACACCAAGACGGAGGTGGTGGACCGCGCGGAGGACCTGCAGCACGAGCTGGCGCGCGAGGCGATGATGATGACCGGGCTGAAGCGGGGGATCGAGCTGGTCACCATCGGCGACATTCCCTCGGCGGGGACGGGGCTGGGCTCGTCGAGCACGGTCACGGTGGGGCTGCTGCACGCGCTGTACCTGCACCGCGGGGAGTCGCAGAGCAAGGAGACGCTGGCGCAGCTGGCGTGCGAGGTCGAGATCGAGCGGCTGCGGCGGCCGATCGGCAAGCAGGACCAGTACATTGCCGCCTACGGCGGGCTGCGGCTGATCCGGTTCCTGCCGGACGAGTCGGTGGTGGCGGAGCGGATCGAGCCGGGGCGGGAGACGCTGCGGTGGCTGGACGAGCGGCTGATGCTGGTGTATACTGGGCAGACGCGTCCGGCGGGGGAAGTGCTGGGCGAGCAGGTGAACAACATCGCGGAGCGGATGGACGTGCTGCGCGAGATGAAGGCGATGGCACACCGGGGCCGGGCGCTGCTGGAGAGCGGCGACGTGGACGGCTTTGGGGCGCTGCTGCACGAGGCGTGGCTGCTGAAGAAGCAGATGGCGAGCAAGGTCAGCAACGGGAGCATCGACCAGATGTACGAGACGGCGCGGCGGGCGGGCGCGCTGGGCGGCAAGATCACGGGCGCGGGGGGCGGCGGGTTCCTGCTGCTGTATTGCCCGCGCGAGCGGCGGGACGCGGTGCGCGCCGCGCTGCGGCCGCTGGAGGAGCTGCCCTTCAGCCTTGAGCCCGACGGGACGAAGGTCGTTTTCGATTACAGAAGATAGGAGACTGCCCAGAGACCGGGGAACGTGTGATGCTGAGCGCAGTGAGGTGTCTCATCGCACTTCGTGTCAGGCAGGGTCAGAGATTCCTCGGTCGCTGCGCTCCCTCGGAATGACAGGTCTTCACGGGGCCCCTTACCCTCCCCGATTGGTGGGGCTGGCACTGCTGCTGGTCTTGATCCTCGGCGGGCTCGGCGGGCCGGCGGCGGAGGGGATGGCGCCCGCGGCGGCTGCGCCTGTGCTGCCCGGTGTCTGCTCGGACAGCGATCGCTTTGGCATCGCGTCGGTGCAGCACCGGGTCGAGTCGTACGACGTCGAGAGCCTCCACACGGGCTGGTCGAGCAACTTCTGGGTGGAGGCGGCACCGCCTCGCCCGGCCGACATGGCCTTTGTCCAGATCATCCGGCTGTGCGAGGCGCCGGGCGACGCCAACCGCCCGTGCGGGTCCTGCCCCGGCTTCGCAACGTGCCCCACCTGGTGGCAGCTCGAGGCGGCGGTGCAGGCGAACCCGGGCGCCATCTGGCTGATCGGCAACGAGCCCGACTCGATGTCGGAGGGGCAGGATAACATCACGCCCGGACGCTACGCCGAGCTGTACAAGGTGCTGCACGACTGGCTGAAGGCGCACGACCCGACGAGCCTGGTGGGGATCGGGGGTGTGGTGCAGCCCACCCCCATCCGGCTGGCGTACCTGGAGGCGATCCTGGACGCGTATGCAGCGCAGAACCCGGGAGCGCCGTTCATGCCGATCGACGTCTGGAACACGCACAATTATGTCCTGCGCGAGAGGCGCTACGGGCTGGGCGATGACTGGGGAGCCGGGGTGCCGCCGGGCGACTTTCCCGACGAGGGGATCCTGTACGACCTGGACGAGCACGTCCAGATGGATCCGTGCGACCCGCAGGAAGAGCCGTGGGACCCGTACTGCGCGGACAAGATCGGCTGGAAGCAGCACCTGATCAACCTGCGCCAGTTTATGGCGGAGCACGGCTACCGGGAGCGGCCGCTGATCATCAGCGAGTATGGGATCCTGATGCCGGCGGAGTATGGCTACCCGTGGGCCACGACGGTGGCGTTCCTGGAGGCGACGTTTGACTGGCTGCTGACGGCGACCGACGGGGCGACGGGCTACCCGGCGGACGGCAACCGCCTGGTGCAGGGGTGGGCGTGGTGGCCGTTTGACTTTACCCAGTTCGGCGGCATGGACGGCGAGGCGCACGTGTTCTGGCCGCCGACGTACGAGCTGACCGAGCTGGGCGAGGCGTACGCGGCCTATACGGAGGGGCTCACGGCGCCGTATGCGGGCTCGGTCGACCTGCGGGTGCTGTGGGTGCAGGACGGCGTGCCGGAGCCCGCGGGCGGCGGCGTGGACGTGCCGATCGTGGCGACGATCGACAATGCCGGCGACAGCGCGACGTGGTCGGGGCCGGTGACGGTGCGGATGTATCGCAACGGTGCGTTGGCCGAGACCCGGGAGGTGCCGGAGGGGCTATACGGGCAGGAGAGGATCGAGATTGTGACGGAGTGGCCGGCGCAGCTGGGGGAGTGGATGGAGGTGACGGTCGCGGTGAGCGGGGGGCAGGTGACGGAGTGCGACCCGTACAACAATGCGGCCACGGCGCGGGTTTGGGTGGCGGAGCGGTTTCTGTTCTTGCCGGGGGTGTTCAAAGGACCCTAGGATTTTGGATTTGGCGATTTTGGAATTTGGAATCTTGATTGGGGGGGAGATTCTTCGGTCGCTTCGCTCCCTCAGAATGACAGGTTTAGGACGGTGAATCTGTGAGGATATTGGTTACGGGGGGAGCGGGGTTTATTGGGTCGCATGTCGTGGATGCCTTCTTGGGGGCGGGGCACGACGTGGCGGTGGTGGACGACCTGTCTGCGGGGAAGCGGGCGCAGGTGCACGCGGCGGCGCGGTTCTACGAGGTGGATATCCGGAGCGAGGCGCTGGGGCGGGTGGTGGCGGAGGAGCGGCCGGAGGTGGTGTGCCACCAGGCGGCGCGGGCGAATGTCCGGGAGTCGATGGAGAAGCCGCTGCTGTACGCCGAGGTGAATGTGCTGGGGTCGCTGAACCTGCTGGAGGCGTGCCGCGCGGCGGGGGTGCGCAAGGTCTTGTACGCCTCGACGGGCGGCGCGGTGTACGGCGAGCCGCAGTTCCTGCCCGTGACGGAGGAGCACCCTGCCCGGCCGCTGGACCCGTATGGGGCGAGCAAGCACCACGTCGAGCATTACCTGGAGCTGTACAAGGCGAGCTATGGGCTCGACTTTACCACCCTGCGCTACCCGAACGTCTACGGACCGCGCCAGGACCCGTACGGGGAGGCGGGGGTGGTGGCGATATTCTGCGAGAAGATGGTGGCGGGCGGGCAGCCGGTGATCAACGGCACGGGGGAGCAGGAGCGCGACTATTGCTCGGTGCTGGACGTGGCGCGCGCCAACCTGCTTGCGCTGGAGGCGGGCGGCGGCGGGATCTACAACATTGGGACGGGCATCGGGACGTCGGTGAACCGGCTCTTCGCGCTTCTGGCGGGACTGACGGGCTACGGGGGGCCGGAGGTGCACGGGCCGGCAAAGCTGGGCGAGGTCTACCGCACCTACCTCGACGCAGGCCGGGCGCGGCAGGCGCTGGGCTGGGAGCCGCGCGTCGGGCTGGAGGATGGGCTGGCGGCGACGGTGGCGTGGATGCGCGCCCGGGGCGCGTGAGGACGGGAGACGACCGGGGAGCAAGGGCATGGACGGAGCGAGACGATACGTCGGGGACATCAAGGAGACGCTGGACCGCCTTCCGTGGGAGGATATCGAGCGGGCGGTGGAGGTGCTGGCCCGGGCGCGGCTGAGCGACCGCCAGGTCTTTATCATGGGGAACGGCGGGAGCGCGGCGACGGCCTCGCACTTTGCGTGCGACCTGGCGAAGGGGACGCTGCTGCCGGGGCGGCCGCGCTTTCGCGTCATCGCACTGACGGACAACATGCCGCTCTTTTCGGCGCTGGCGAACGACTATGGGTACCACCGGGTCTTTATCGAGCAGCTGGCGAGCCTGGTGCGGCCGGGGGATATTGTGATCGGCATCTCGGGAAGCGGCAAGTCGCCGAATGTGGTGAATGCGCTGCACTTTGCGCGGCAGATGGGCGCGACGACGATCGGGATGACGGGCTACGACGGGGGGGAGGTCAAGCCGCTGGTGGACGTCTGCATCCACGTGCGGAATGGGTGCATGGAGCAGGTGGAGGACCTGCACCTGCTGCTGGAGCACCTGGTGTGCACGGAGCTGCGCCACCGGATCGGGGCCGGCGACTGCCCGGCGGATGGGCGGGCGGTGGCGGTGGAAGAGGCGATGAGGAAGGCGGAAGGGAAGTACGAAGGCTGAATGCAGAAGGTCGAATGCACAAGGCTGATTGCACAATGCACAAGGCAGAAGGCTAATGCTGAACGCGCAAGGCAGAACTCGGGAGCTCCGGGTGACTTGTGAATGGGCTGGGCACAATGGACTGTGAGGGAGCTCCGGGTGAGGAAGTAGGGGGAGACCTGGACCAATTGGGGGACGGGGGACGGTCGGGGAACCGGGCCGAACAAGAGAGGTGCAGCGCACCGACGGCAGGTGCACCGCACCAGGAGGATGGGGGCCGGTCTCCTGACCGGCCCCCATTGGGCGAGGGAGACCGGGCCGAGCAAGGGACGTGCAGCGCACCGACGGCAGGTGCACCGCACCAGGAGGATGGGGGCCGGTCTCCTGACCGGCCCCCATTAGGCGAGGGAGACCGGGCCGAGCAAGGGACGTGCAGCGCACCAACGGCAGGTGCACCGCACCAGGAGGATGGGGGCCGGTCTCCTGACCGGCCCCCATTGGGCGAGGGAGACCGGGCCGAGCAAGGGACGTGCAGCGCACCAACGGCAGGTGCACCGCACCAGGAGGATGGGGGCCGGTCTCCTGACCGGCCCCCATTGGGCGAGGGAGACCGGGCCGAACGAGAGGTTGGCGGAGCGGGGGTTTGCCCTTGGCTGGGGACGGAGGAGGACCGGCGGCTGCGGTTCCGGGAGCCGGCGGAGACGCATGTGTGCTATGCGCAGGAGCCGGCGGCGGGGGTGGACGCGCAGCACCAGGCGGAGGTGTGCCTGACGGACGGGCACACGGGGTGCCGGTTCTATACGGCACCGCCTCCGGCGGCCGCGCCGATACGCATCGAGGCGGACGAGGACGAGACGGGCCCGCCACCGGAGGGGCCGAATTGGCTGCGCGCGGGGTGTCAATTGGCGGGCTATACTGGTCCATGCATGTGCGGCCAAGTTGGTCCACTCATGTGCACCCAAGCTGGTCCACTCATGTGCACCCAAGCTGGTCCACGCGTGTGCACCCAAACTGGTCCAGGGT
>Ga0209605_1000550_pt1 | contig 46823 bp, 37 predicted proteins | sample AD_UKC035_MetaG_FD_184408 | JGI IMG/M metagenome (GOLD analysis project Ga0209605, IMG submission 184408) | Active sludge microbial communities of municipal wastewater-treating anaerobic digesters from USA - AD_UKC035_MetaG (SPAdes) (version 2) | ecosystem: Engineered > Bioreactor > Anaerobic >...
CAGGTAATTGATCGGCCCCAGCACCAGCACATACACACCCAAGAAACAGCAGATCAAGACCAGCGAAGGTAATGCCAGGCCCGGTAAACTGTTGGAGGCTTCCTCAGCCGTTGACCAGTTGATAAAACCGTTGGCCCAGCCGGGTTGATCGGGCATCGCCGAAAACAGGTCCTGGTAAAAGGAGCTCATTCCATCCCAGTTTTTGAGCGGCTTCAGCCCAGGGTCTGCCGACAGGTAAATAACCTGTCCCTGGCCAAGCAGGCGTCGGACTACCAAAGGCAGGCCATCTTGCGCAACCAAGACCTCAGCCTGGGCAGTCAATGAACCGCTAGCCGCCACGATCTGGCCGGCATCCTCCATCGGTTCAACGCTATAAGCTTGCAGTGCCCCCAGGCCTGACAGATTCTGTGTGCCGGTGGGGATCAGCGGTAGCAGGTCAGAAAGCCCCGCTGCCGTCTTTTGCCAGCCGGGCCCGCCCGCCACCAACAATTGGCCTCCGTTGGCAACCCAGGCTGCCAGGGCCTGGCGTTGGTTGGTGCTCAGGGTGCCGCTGTCTACATCAGCAATCACCAGCACGTCCAGGGCTTGCCAGGCCTGGACGCGATCGGGTAGGTTGGCAACCGCAAGTTCGGCCACAGTGGCAGCCCCTTGGCTGGGGTCAAGCTCAGAGAGCACGTTATAGGGCGATGTGCTGGATGCAACCACGCCAAATAACAGGTCGTTTGCTGTCAGGCTGGTAAGGGGAGCAATCGCCGATGCAAGCTGGTCCTTGCCCGACATGAGCGTGATCGTCAATTGGGTGAGGTAGCCATCTGGGTAAACGTGCAAGAACACTTCTTTGCGCGATTGTGAAGGCAGTTCGACCGGATAAGCATAAGTGATGCGGTTACCGGCCATCGCTTCGATGCTGGTCTCCACCTGCGCATCGACGCTTGGCCCATTGTTCTCGATGACCACCCGGATCGGGATCCAGCAGCCTTCTTTATAATTGCCATCGAAGCCTGCTTCAACGGTCATGGTGATGCCGGGTTGTTGGCTGGCCTGGGCCGGCTGGGCTTCAACCAGCAGACTGACGATGATGAGCAAAATCAAAAGAAAAGGCCAGGGTTTGATAAGACGTTTTTTCATGCAAGCCTCAGACGGTTGACCGTAGAAGGGTCAGCGATCAATTCCCTTAATCATACCCGATTTTCTGAACCATTGGCCGAACAACTTTTGAGTGCCTCCTGTTTGCGCAGCAGGCGTTCTTGGCGGTGCAAAAACTCGGGCTGGTTCTGTAGGCGCTCGAGACGGCCCGTTCCGGGCCCGTCCAGGTGCGCCAGTGCCGCATTGGTCCAATGCAAAGCCTGGCCCAGGTCGCGGGCATGGTGTTCGTAATACTTGGCCAATTCTTCAAAGGCGAATAGCTGCCCCTCTTGCGCCGCGCGCTCCCATAATGGAAGGGCCAGCGGAAAATGCCCCTGGCGTTTGTGCAGCAGGGCCAGGCGTTCTAGTGTATCGTTAAGAAGTTCTTGGGGCAGGTCGCCCTGCAAGCTGCGTTCGTACAATTGCACTGCTTCATCAGGGTGCCCCAAGGCCTCGTTCAGGCGGGCAATGGCGGCCTGCTCGATACAATGAACCGCCTGGAAATCGAACGGCGCCTCAAGCATTTGCGCTGTATGGTTCAGCAGGGCCGCCATCGATAGCACGTCCATGGCGTTGTGATAGAAGACGCGCTTCATGGGCCGGGCATCGCCATCGCGCAGGTAATCGAAATACATTTGCGGGATCATCCACCCGGGGATCTCTTCGTCTGAGCGTTCCGTGCCTAGGATCTGCGCTTCAAGGCTCGATAGGGTGCGGCTGGGCAGGCGGTCGCGCCATAGTCGGCGTGCTAAATGCAAGAGGTCCACGTGCGCCAGGCTGCGAAAGGGGGACTGCCACCCTTGCATGGTATACCGGGCATTGAGCAGCGGGATATCGAAGGATTTCCCGTTGAAGGTGACCATGGCCTGGCACGGGGCTATGAATTCTTCCACTGCCAGCAAAAGGGCGCTTTCTTCGAGCGGGTCGCGCAAGAAGAACTGGGCCAGGGAAAACCCCGACTCCGAGAATTTTCCAATCCCAACCAAGAATGCATACGTGCCGCTGCCGCCTGCCAGCCCAGAGGTTTCGGTATCCAAGAAAGCAAATGCCTGGTGCGGCAATTGAGCTACCTGTGCTTCCCCAGACCATTCGGCAATGGTGTCGAGCGCAGTTTTGGGCTGCAGGCCATACCGCCCATGTTGGTAGCCATCGTCATACGCTGTCTCAACAATGTAGGCGGCTCCATCGGGCGTCGGCGCAAAACGACCTGGCATCACCTCTTCAATTGGGTGGGCCTGGCTTTTCTTAGGCGGGGGTAAATCCTGGGCGCCAGTTTTTACGCCTAAGGATTTGAGACGTTCGGCAAGGGTTGGCATGTTTATCGGTTAGGGCCTGAGGCAAAGCCCAGGCAATTGACTGCAATCATAACCCGAAAGTTCCAATTTTGGGGTTCTTTTTGGAGAAATTTGATATATTGGTTTTGTAGTTTTGTGTCATAATTGGGTGCATTCTGAGGAGCGTGCATGCGTATTAAGGCAAGTGTAGAACCGGGCAGGTTGGCGTTGGTTACGGGCGGCTCCAGCGGGATTGGGCTGGCAGTGGCCCGGCTATTGGCTGAGCGCGGGATGGACGTGTGGCTTTTGGCGCGCCGGGCGGAACTGCTGCAATCCGCGCTGGCAGACCTGGCCTCTCTCCGGCAGTCGCCAGGCCAGCGTTTTGACGCCCTCTCGGTGGATGTGACCGATGCTACACAAACGGCTGCTGCCGTGGCAAAGATTGAGAAGATCGGCATACCCGACCTGGTGATTAATTGTGCCGGGGTGGCCCGCCCGGGTTATGTGCAAGAGCTTGAGTTGGATGTCTTCCGCCAGATGATGGAGGTGAATTACTTCGGCACACTGCACACCGTCAAGGCTGTCTTACCGGGGATGCTGATGCGTGGCTCGGGTTACCTGGTCAATATAGCCTCTTTGGCTGGGTTGGTGGGCGTTTTTGGGTATACGGCCTATGGCGCTTCAAAGTTTGCGGTGCGCGGCTTCAGCGATGCCCTGCGTGCAGAATTGAAACTGCACGGGATTGGAGTTTCGCTCGCATATCCTGCGGATACCGATACCCCTCAATTGGCCTATGAGAATCAGTTCAAGCCTCCTGAAACAAAGGCCGTTTCTGGGGGCAGCGGTTTGATGACCACAGAAGCGTTTGCCAAGATACTTTTGCGCGGCATTACCCGCGGCCAGTACATGATCTTGCCCAACTTCGAAGGCAAGCTGCTCTATTGGTTGAGCGGCATATTTGATTTATACCAGGATCAAATTGTAGCCGGCGTTCACCGCAAAAAGGCGCTCGAACAGACTGAAAGGAAACGATAACCATGGATCTCTTTGAAAAATGCACCAGTTACACCTATGCTAAAGAAGTGATGGCGACCGGGCTTTATCCTTATTTCATCGCAATGAGTGGTAATGAAGGCAGCGAGGCGATCTACCAGGGCCGCCGGCTCATTATGTGCGGTTCAAACAACTACCTTGGCTTGACCGTCCATCCAAAAGTCAGGCAGGCTGCGCTCGATGCGATTGAACGTTACGGCACAAGCTGTACCGGCTCGCGTTTTTTGAATGGTACGCTTGAGATGCATGAAGAGCTCGAGCGCCAGCTTGCAGACTGGGTCAAGAAGCCCGCCGCGCTGGTGTTCTCAACCGGCATGCAGGCCAACCTGGGCACGATCAGCGCACTGATTGGGCGGCGCGACGTGGTGATCTTGGACCGCGATGATCATGCCAGCATTGTGGATGGCGCACGGTTGGGGTGGGGGCAGGTTAAGCGGTTTCGACACAACGATGTAAAGGACTTGGAGCGCGTGCTCGAAAAGCTGCCCGATGATGTTGGAAAATTGGTGGTGGTAGATGGCTTGTTCAGCATGGAGGGCGATATTGCGCCCTTGCCCGAGATTGTGCCGATCTGCAAACATTATGGCGCTCGGCTGATGGTAGATGACGCCCATGCATTGGGCATCTTGGGAGGGGGCGCGGTACCGCCACGCACTTTAGCCTGGAGGATGATGTTGACCTGGTAATGGGTACTTTCAGCAAGTCGCTGGCTTCGCTGGGCGGTTTTATCGCCGGGGATGAAGATGTGATCCACTACATTAAACACCATGCCCGGGCTTTGATTTTTAGCGCCAGCATTCCTCCCGCCAACGCCGCGGCTGCCCTGGCGGCCCTGCAGGTCATGCGGGATGAACCAGAGCGCGTGCGGCGCGTGAATGAGATCGGCGATTTCATGCGCCAGGGTTACCATGACCTGGGTTTTGACACCGGAAAGTCTGTCACGCCGGTTGTGCCGATCATCATTGGCGATGATATGCGGGCGGCCTTGATCTGGAAGACCCTGTTTGACAGCGGTGTTTATGTGAATATGGTCGTTTCGCCGGCTGTGCCAGAAGGTCACCAACTGCTTCGTACCAGTTACATGGCAATCCATACCGATGAACAACTGCATAAAGTGTTAGCGACTTTTGAGCAGGTTGGCAAACAGTTGGGCCTGATTGGGTAGCTTCGCCCAGTATCTAGTTGTTTCATCTAATGTGCCTGGAAATAACCCTCGATCGCGGGAGCGATCGAGGGCAGGTCGCGCCCGCGCGGGCCAAACTGCTTTCGCAGAGCTGGCGAACCTGCTAACAGCAAGGGCACCGGGTTGGTGGTGTGGCGGCGAGTGCTCAAATCTTCCAAATTGCCGTGGTCAGACGTAAGTATGATCAAGCCCTTATCGTCCTGCCATGCCGGCAGCAGCCCGCCCAGTACGCGGTCAAATGTTTCTAGCAGGGCGCAGGCTTCTGGCATATTCTGGTGATGTCCTGCAATATCGCTCAGCCAAAACTCAAAGATTGCGAAATCATGCTGGCGGGCCAGCTCGGCCAGGCGTTCTCCGGCCTTTTCTGGAGCGATGACCGGGGTATCGTGCAGCCCCAGGTGATCGCGCCAACCCTGGCCGGTGAAATCGGCTGAGAGTGCCTGGCCGCAATAGAGATCCTCTTGGGTCTTCAGGTTCAGCCCGGCTTGGAGCGCGGCCATGGCGATGGCGCCCGGCAGGCGGCGGCCAGAAGCGAGACCGTGAAAATAGCCTGGCGGAAAGGCGTTCAGCATTCCCACCTTTAACCCAGCCTCCAATAGTGTAGAAAAGAGATTTCCACCCTTTAATATCTCGGCAACTTCCGGGTTTGGCTTGGGGCCGTCGTGATATCCCAGCCTGGCAGGCACGTTGGTTCCGGTTAACAGCGCCGCCTGGCCGGTGGCTGATTGGGGTAGCCCTTCTACGCCCAGGCAGGCGTCCAAGGCGATCAGGCTGGCACGCCCGGTTTCTACAACCGGGCGGTCAGAACCATTGTTACCAGCCAACATGCGTTGGCCCCCCAGCAGGGCGTGCAGATTAGGTAAGGATGCCTGGGCAAAGGGATTGACTGCCGGGTCATCTGTGCCCAACCCGACCCCATCTACGAATATGAAAAGCAGGCTCATGAGCGAAGGATCAATTGTGGTTGAACATGCTCGCCAGGATGCCACCCAGGGCACCTAAAGCCGCTGCCAGGAGGGCATTGAAACAGCCGCCGAGTAACCCCCTGGATGAACTGGAAACAGCGTTGATCGCCATAAATGGCAAGCCGTTTATATCGCCCGGCGCGCCTGTTCCTCGCATGATGACGCTGCTGAAGATGATCGACGTCATGACGCTGAACAAACCAGCGATCCATGCGGCGGTGCCGGCTGATGCAGCCCCGCCGATAGCCCCGTCTTGGGTGGATAGACTGCCCTCTCTGCGGTGTAAGAAGGCATACAGCAGCCCGCTGCCGATGTGCACGATGATGCCTCCGACGATCCCAACACAGCTTAACGAGACACTTCCTCCAACGATAGCTGGCAAGTACTCTTCGCCCATCAGGTCGGCATTTTCCAACAACGACCGCAAAGCCACGGCCGAGATGACCATAACCACCGCCTGGTAAAGGCATTGGATGGCTGCGCTGGCAGCCGATGCGATGAAGTAGGGTAGGGTTTTCATCTTTTAATTGTACTCGAATCGCTTCTGAAAACAGAATGGATTTGACAAGTTGGCAGACATACTTTAGAATCAAGTTTTGTCTGACTTAATATACCTTAGGAAGGGTTCCTGATGAAAGAATATACTACTGAGTTCATTCGCAACATTGCTTTGGCTTCTCACAGCAGCGCCGGCAAGACGATGCTGGCAGAGGCTTGCCTGCACTTTACGGGCGCAACCACTCGCCTTGGGAAGATTGAAGATGGGACGACGGTTGGGGATTTTGAAGAAGAGGAGATTCGTCGCGGAATTTCACTCTCTACAGCCGTGCTCCCGGTCGAATACAAAAATCACAAGATCAATTTCTTAGACACCCCCGGTTATACGGATTTTGTCGGAGAAGTCATCTCGGCGCTGCGCGTGGCAGATGGCGCTTTGATCCTGGTGGACTCGGTTTCAGGAGCCGAAGTGGGTACCGAGATCGCCTTGTCTTACTGCGATACCTTCCATCTGCCGCGTTTCGTGGTGATCAACAAGATGAACCGCGATAACGCCAACTTCCGCAAGGCGCTCGAGTCGGTTCAGGAGATCTCAGAAATACGCCTAGTGCCGGTCCAGCTCCCCTGGGGCGAAAAGGCTGAATTCAAGGGCGTTATCGACCTTTTGACCATGAAGGCCTATGCCGGCTCTGGTGATAAGGCACAGGACATCCCGGCCGAATATGCCAGCGATGTGGAAGCCGCCCGCATGGAATTGATCGAGGCGGCGGCTGAGGGCGAAGATGCCTTGCTGGAGAAGTACCTGGAAGGCCAGGAGCTGAGTGCCGAGGAGATCATGCGCGGCCTGAAGCAGGTGGTCGTCTCGGGTTCTTATGCGCCTGTATTCGTGGCCGCCGGCTCAGCCGAGATCGGCATGGGGCCGCTGCTGGATGCCATTCTTGGCCTGATGCCTTCGCCGCTCAACGCCCCAGAGCGCACTGGCCAGGGCAAAGACGGCGATGAAAAATTGGCCGCATCGGATGGCAATCCCTTGGCTGCATATATTTGGAAGACCACCGCCGATCCTTTCGTGGGTAAAATCACCTATTTCCGCATTTATGCCGGCTCCATCAGCTCTGACTCGCGCGTTTGGAACCAGACCAAATCTGTGGAAGAACGCCTGGGCACCGTGCACGTTCTGCGCGGCAAAGAGCAGATCGGGGTTAAGGTTGTCCATGCTGGCGATATTGCTGCAGTCTCGAAGCTCGGTTCCACCTCCACCGGTGATACCTTCTGCGAGAAGGGCCACATCCTGACCCTGCCGCTCCCGCAGTACCCGCACGCCCTGTTCAGCGTAGCTATCAGCCCCAAGACCCAGGGCGACGCCGCCAAGTTGAGCCCCACCCTCACCCGCCTGGTTGAAGAGGATATGACCCTTTCTTGGCGCCAGGAACACACCACCAACCAGACGATCCTGCAGGGCATGGGCGACCAGCACATTGATGTCGCTGTGCGCAAGGCTGAGACCAAGTTCCAGACCAGCCTGAACACTGAAATCCCCAAGGTGCCGTATCAAGAGACCATCAATGGCAAGGGCCAGTCGCAGTACCGCCACAAGAAGCAGACCGGCGGCGCCGGCCAATTTGCCGAAGTGTTCATGCGCATTGAACCATATGCCGATGAAGAATTCTCCTTCACCAACGACGTGGTGGGCGGCGCAATCTCGAATAACTTCATGCCGGCTATTGAAAAGGGTGTGCGCAACGTCATGAAAGAAGGCGTCGTTGCCGGGTACCCGGTTCAAAACGTGCATGTTTCAATCTATGATGGCAAAGAGCACCCGGTGGACTCGAAACCGGTGGCTTTTGAAACCGCCGGTCGTGAGGCCTTCAAACTGGCATTCAAAGATGCCGGCCCTGTGCTGCGTGAGCCGATCATGAACGTGCGCGTGGTGGTGCCCGAAGCCAACATGGGCGACATCATGGGCGATCTGAACACCCGCCGGGCACGCGTCCAGGGTATGGATACCGAGAAGGGCCGTTCTATCGTCAATGCCCAGGTGCCTTTGGCTGAAATCCAGCGCTACACCACCGACCTGCGCTCGATGACCGGTGGCCGCGGCGTCTTCACAATGGAATTCTCGCACTACGAAGTGGTCCCGGCGCACATTGCCCAGGCCGTGATCGATGCCCGCCAGAAAGAATTACAGGCGGCCAAGGAAGAGTAATTCTGCTCAAAAAAAATAAAGAAGCGGCGCCAGGCGATGTTTGCCATCGCGGGCGCCGCTTCTTTTGTTAATCAAGCTCAGTTGGCTTTGGCTAACTTCAAACGCCAGAACAACAGCGGCGCCAGGGCTGTGATCCAGGCACCAACCAGCGCGTAGCGCAGATAGCGGAAGATGAAAGCGAGCAGGGTCTCGCCGCCAGGGAAGATCAGGGCCAGGCCTCGCCACAGTGCCAGTACGCCGATCACACCGATGATATAACGACCGGCGTATTGCTGCCAGGTGCCTTGGGTGTTAAAGCCGCCGCGCGGCCTCAAGTAGATGGCCCCGGCAGCCAGCCCAAAGAAGGCCCCGGCTTGCGAGATCACCCCGCTCATCGAGAGTGGGGCAATTGGCTCATCGGGAAAAGCTGCCAGCGCATTGGCTGCCCATTCGGCTGAAATGCTGAATCCAGATGCGTACAGGCGGCTGAGCCAGGCCAGCAGGATCAGCCCCAGCGATGCCCCCAGGGCAACCAGGTATTGCTGGGGCATGCTCAGGCGCTGCACCCATGCCGAGATGGGCTTGCTGAGCCACAGCATGAGCGCCAGCAGCAGCGCACCGATCAGCCAGCCAATCAAGACATCGTGCAAGAAATGAACCGCCAGGATCAGGCGCGAGATACCAATCAATAGGATCAGTAAGATTGCCACAACCCAGAACCAACGCCGTTTTAGATAATTGGCCAGCGTGCCCCACATGACCACTGCATTCTGCGAGTGGCCCGATGGCACCCCGAAGGAGCTCTCGGCATTGGCGCTTAAACTGCGAATCGATGGGTCGTACCAATAGGGCCGCGGCCCGTGGAGAAGCATCTTGAAGCTGGCGTTCAGGCCGTTGCTGGCCATTAAGAATAGCCCCATCTGCAGGCCCAGCCCGGCATCCACACACCAAAAGATGGCAGGCGCCAGCAGCAGGTAGAATTCTTCGACCCCCAGGAAAGAAATGAAATTCATTGGCCCGGCCAACCATAGGCCAAGGCTTTGCAGCCAGTTGATGAATGAAATGCCGATCTCGAAAATGTTCAAGGCAATCTCCTATTGGAAGAAATGTGTCGCGGTCGAAATTGTCATAGAACGATGCAAGGCATGCTCTTGGTCAATTATATCTCTGCATCGGTTTGAATGGGTAAAAAACGCAGGTTGATCAACAGAGAGAAGCCAATCAGGATCGCCCCCCAGATGTAGATCATCTCTGGATTCTTCTCGTACAATAACCCCGCTAACATTGGGGCCAGCATCATTGCCAGGCCCGAAACGGTCTCGGTAACCCCGTAGGCCAGCCCCATTTGCGACTGTTCAACCAGGTGACGGGTTTGGGCTGCCGCCAACGAGCGTATCACCCGGTAGCCGCCCAGCAGAAAATAGGCACTTGCATACCAGGCCAGGCCCTGCCCTTGCCAGATCAGGATGGCAAATAATCCCACCGCCGCTTGCCCAAGCAAGAATCCGTGGCGCGCCTTTAGGCCTCCTAGCACCAGGTTAAGCAGCACGATCCCGATGCTGGCGACCATGCCAAGCTGGCCGATGTTTTCAACTGACAGGCCGTGTTCATTCTGCAGGTAATTTGAGGACAATGGCTGTGGCAAGTAGCTGGTAAGCGTGGCAATGAAGATCAATACCAGGTAAATCAGGTAGCGCCGGTCAAACTTTAGCCGCAGTGAGGTTTTTACAGCGGCGTGATGTTCTGGCGGCTGTGGCCGGATCAACAAAATGGTCAGGGCTGAGAGGATGAAGATGCCCGCCGATACCCGGTAAACTTGCTGCAAGCCCAGGCGTTCCCCAATCTGGCCTCCGATCAGTGGGCCCGCAATTGCCCCGGTATTGTAAAAAACCGAGATCAAAGTCAATGCTCGCCCTACGCTCAGCTTGCCGCGCGCTGCGGTGACGTAACTGTGCATTGGCGACATGACGAAAGCTGTGGTGCTGTACAGCATCAGCCCGACCACAAAAGCGGGCAAAGAGCTCGCCATCGCCATGATCCACGCCGCGACTACACCCAATATCCACGACAGCCACATCAGCGGGCGCCGCCCAACCCGGTCTGCCAGGTAGCCGGCTGGGATGTGGGCGATCATCATCGCCGCGCCAACCGCCCCCAATATGCCACCAATGACCGCTGGGCTGGCGCCAAGCTGTTGCAGGTACAGGGGTTGGAAGTATAAAAACATCCCCTCGCCCATTCCCCAGGTCAGCAAGGCCAAACCTACCAGGAGTAAATCTCGACTCATGGGTTCTTGTGCGTGTGGCTCTGTATGAATTGGTGGACGGCGTTAAAAGCAAGCAGTCGTTCTGGCTCGCGCGTGATCACATGACTGCTGTTTTCTAACCACAACATTTGCTTGTCGGCGCTGCCCAGGCCAGCGTAAATGTGTTCCATATTTTCGGGCGACACACCATGATCTGCGCGTGAATGAATGAGCAAGGCAGGAATTTTCACTGCGGGTAGAGCGGCACGCAGTTCGGTCAGCAATTTGTTCAACTCAATAATTGCCCGCGTGGGGTAATAAGGATAATCTACATGATCCCGGGCGGCATCTGGATTGTGCCAATCTGGGGGACCTTTTTCTACGCGCGGCCGGATGCGGTGCAGCCAGCGCAGATAAGGCAGCAAGGGATCGGGCGGCAGGGCATAAGGCGTCGACATTGCCACAACCCCGGCCAGTGGCCTTTGATTGGCAAATAGCAGCGAGAGCACTCCTCCCATCGAGAGCCCCATCACAAAAATCTCCTCGCTTGCGCCGCGCAGCAGGTGATAGCCATCCTCTACTGAAGCCAGCCAATCCTGCCATCGACAATGCAACATATCATCGGGCTGGGTGGCGTGCCCGGCGAGGCGTACGCCCAGCACGGTGTAACCTTGCTCGGCGAGATATTCCCCCATCCAGCGCATCTCTTTGGGTGATCCGGTAAAGCCATGCACCAGCAGGCAGCCAATTGGCCCGCCAGGGAAGAAGAAAGGTTCGGCTGTGGGAATGATCATGGATTTTCTCTTCGGCGGCCAGATCTATACCAGGCGGGTGACCTGGCGATGCAGGTTGGTCAGGCTTTCAGAGCCGTCTTCGGTGATCACAACATCGTCTTCAATGCGTACACCGTTGCGGTCTGGCAAGTAAATCCCCGGCTCGATGGTGAAGGTCATGCCGGGTTTGAGCAGCACGGTGCTGCCAGAACGGATGTAAGGCTCTTCGTGGCCTTCCATCCCCAGGCCGTGCCCGGTGCGGTGGAAGAAATAGGGGCCATAGCCGCCTTGTTCGATCACGGCGCGGGCAGCTTGATCTACCTGCCCCGCCTCGATACCTGGCCCGGCAATCCGCCGCCCAGCCAGGTTGGCTTCTAGCACCAACTGGCCGATGCGCACATACTCGGGTTCGATTTCGCCAATGGCAAATGTGCGGGTAATATCTGAGAAGTAGCCCTGGTAGCTGGCGCCCCAATCAATCACCAGCAGGTCACCGGCTTGCAAAACGCGCTTGCTGGGTGTGGCATGCGGGTTTGCGCTGTTGGGCCCGCCAGAGATGATGGGCGCAAAGGGCAGCTCGGGGTCAGACCCGGCGCGCAGCAGTTGCAAGGTGAGCTCAGATGCAATTTCTCGCTCGCTGACCCCGATCTGGACTACCGGCAAAGTGGCTTGCAGGGCGCGCTGCGCAATTTCGGCCGCTTTGCGCATAGCCACGATCTCGCCGGCGTCCTTGTACATACGCAGCGCTGCCAGGTTGGCCTCTGCAGAAACGAAATTAGCTTTGGGGGCGGCGTTGGTCAGGAATTGGAACTCTAGAAAGCGCAGCCCGCGCGGCTCAACCCCAACCGTCTTTCCATCGATTCCGGCTGCCTGGGCGGCGCGGCCAAAGGCAGCCGCCCAATCTTCCACGGCTTCGGTGTAAGGAAAAGCCTGGATCGGGTAATCCAGGTGTTTGAGTTTCGCGCTTTCGAGCTCTGGCAGCACAATGCATGGGGTAGCCCCAGGCTTGAAGATCATCACAACCGGGCGCTCGGATAGGTGGAAATGCATACCAGTCAGGTAAACCAGGCTCGGTCCGGGGTTTAAAACCGCCGCCTCGAATTGGGCGGCTTGCAGGGTTTCTGCCAGCCGGGCCTGGCGGGCGGTATAAGGCGAGCTGTTGATAGGAAGGGTCATTTTGCCTCCTTCTTTTTGAGAAGTTACGAGCGATGCTTTCTGCGGATATCAGGATTATACTCGGTTATAATTGAACGGTATGATTGATCTGCCGCTCTTCCCGTTGAACGCCGTGTTGTTCCCTTATACGCCCTTGCACCTGCACATCTTCGAAGAGCGCTACAAGAAGATGATTGCTTACTGTCGTTCCTCGGGCAGCCCGTTTGGCGTTGTATTGATCCGCCGCGGGGCCGAGGCCCTGGGGCCGGCGGCTGAGCCATACCCCATTGGGTGTACGGCTGAGATCACCCAGCTCCAGCCGCTCTCGCAAGGGCGTATGAACCTGTTGGTGCTTGGACAAGATCGTTTCCGCATCCGCTCTTTGAAGTATGACCAGCCTTACCTGGTGGGTGATGTGGATTTCTTGCCTATCCGTTCGGGCAGTTCAGAAGCCCTGGCGCAAGCCGCACAAGGCCTGCGCCCCTGGCTAGAACGTTATGTGCGTACTTTGAGTAACGGAGAAAGCCCTGAAAGCGCCATTGCGCAGCTCCCTTCTGATCCGCTCGCCCTGGCTTACGTGGCAGCCATGGCATTGCAGATGCCAGTGGATCAAAAACAGGTCTTTCTAGAAATCGACGATGTCAGCGAACTGCTGGACGAGTTGCGTTTCTGCTATCGTCGTGAACTCGCACTGCTGCGCATGATGCTGGATAGCAGCCGCCGAGACAGTGGACAACCATTTTCTTTGAATTAGACATGAAAAAATCAAAAATCTGGCATTTCTTGGTCATTTTACTTTTATTATCCTGCCTGGCATTGGCTTGTTCGGTGGGGATAGGTGGGATTAACCTGGAGGAGGATACACCGGTTGTCCAAGTGGTTGGACAAACGCAGGTGTCGGATCCTTCTCAACCAACCCAGGCCGGGGCCGAGCCTGTGCTGCCCACCGCTGCACCCAGGCCGGTTGAGCGGATTGCCTTCTATGACATGCAAAACAAAGAGCTGGTTGTCGTCCAGCCGGATGGGGTGCGGTTGGGCAGCGTGGTAGAGGCCGGCGATGCGCGCTTTAACCTGCTGCCCTCGCCCGACCATCACTTACTGGCCTTTCTGTTGGGGCGCAAGTTGATGATCGTCCAGGCAGATGGCATGTCGCCGGTGCAGATGGTGAAGATCATCCCCTTGCCCGATGCCCCTCCAGCGCAGGGTGTGCCGCAGATTGAAGCGGCTTACCAGTATGACCTGGCCTGGTCGCCAGATAGCCAACGCCTGGCGGCTGCTGATTTGCAAGCCGGGCTCTTGTATGTGGTGGACCTGGCCTCAAGTGCTGTCACACAGTGGGCCAGTGGCCTGGCTATGTCTGCCGTAGCCTGGACGCCCGATGGACAATGGGTTGTTTTTGCAGGCCAGGATGGTCTTTATCAAAGCCGCGGCGATGGTCAATCGCCCGCGTTGTTGGCCTCGGGTCAATTGACGGGCTCGCCGGTTTGGTCGCCGGATGGCGGGCGGCTGCTGTTTTGGCGGGCCGATGCCGGTTATGTAACGGTAAACTTGTTCACCCTGGGGCTGGGCGGCCAGGGCGAACAGACGTTAACCAATGTTTCCGGAGAAAGCAACCTGCACTCCACCATCCCCATGACGCGCTTTGGGGGCAGCCCCTGGTCGCCAGAAGGTGGGCGGATTGCATACCAGTACATCGATGCTGCTCACAATGTCAGCTTAATGATGATGAACGCTGATGGCAGCGGCCAGACGGCGCTTGCCAGTGGCCTGATGGCGGGCAGCATCTACTCGTTTGGCTGGTCAGCAGATGGCACGCGCCTGGCCCTGACGTACCCGGTTCCTGGCGGCGATCGTATGATCGTGGCTGTTGCCCAGGCGGATGGCGGTGGGGTGCAAACCCTGGCAGAAGATGGGGCGCGTTCGGTGACCCTGCCGGCCTGGTCGCCGGATGGCAGCCGCCTGGCTTACCTGGCTGGGGATGGACGCATCAGCATCCGGGCAGTTGATGGGTCTGGCGAGGTCGCCAGCCACACCTGCAACTGCATTAACTTTGTGTGGTTGCCATAATTTCTGTATGGCTTTTTCAAGAAAGCTTGACAGGTAGACAAAAAGACCCTCTTCGGTAAAATTGGTTGCGACCAAACAGCCAAAAGACCGAGGAGGATCTGGATGGAGTATAGCACACTTGAGCCCTGGCAAGAGATCGGGGAAACAGGCATAGTTCATGATAAAGGCAGTTTGTATGGGCGATTTCATCATGTCAGTGATCCCAGAGGAGCCAAGGGCAAACAATACAGTCTGGTGACGTTGTTGGTAGTGATATTTTTGGCCAAGCTAGCGGGTAAAGACAAACCGGATGAAATTGCTGACTGGGCGAAGAATCATGCAGCGGAATTGGCCGAGTTACTGGATCTGAAACGCCAGCAGATGCCATCCCATAGCACGATACGGCGGGTGTTTCACAGCACTTTGAACGAAGCCGAATTTGATCGCATGGCAGAAGAATACAATCAACAGGAACAAACAGGGCAGGGGAGGTCACTGGCCATTGACGGCAAAGCCTTACGTGGCACACGCATTGCAGGGCAAGAGCGCAGTGAACAGGTTCTGAGTGTCTACAATCCTCAAGATCAGTTAGTACTTGCTCAGGAAGCGGTGGATACGAAAGAGAACGAGATCGTCGCTGCGCCGCGGGCCCTGGAGCGGGTTGCGGTAGCCGGGAAGGTGATCACTGGCGATGCCTTGCACACTCAGCGGGCCATTTCTGCAGCCATTGTTGAGCGTGGGGGCGACTATGTTTGGCCGGTCAAGACGAACCAACCACGCCTGTATGAAGACATTGAGCGTTTATTCGCCCCAGATAACCCCAAGCCTGGATTTGGCAAGATCAACACCGATTTTCAATCCACCACCAAGCATAACTATGGACACGGCAGGCTCGAAAGACGCACCATCCAAACCAGTGCGATGCTCAATGACTACCTGGATTGGCCTGGCGTAGGACAAGTTTATCGACTGGAACGTAGATTTGAGTGGGTACGTCAAGGAAAGGCCTTCAAAACCAGTTCCCAGATTGAGTATGGCATCACCAGCCTCCCCTCTAGGCTGTATTCCCCTGGCCGCGTGTTGCAATTCAGACGTCTCCATTGGTTTGTCGAAACCGGGCTTCACTACCGTCGTGATGTTACATTCCGAGAAGATGCCACTCGAATGACAATTGGCGCAGCCGGACAAATCCTGGCCACTGTGAATAGTTTGGTGATTGGCTTGATCAAAAAAGCCGGACATAGCAATGCCGCCAAGGCCCGCCGCTACTACGATGGCCACATCGCTGAAGCTTTTGGCCTGTTACTCTCTGCCAAATGCCTTTCTTGAAAAAGCCATATAATTTCTGCCGCCATACCTTGACAGGCCTTGCCCCCTCGGATAGAATTACTCTTCGCTGGGACGGGCCTGTAGCGCAGTTGGGAGCGCGCTTCAATCGCACTGAAGAGGCCGAGGGTTCGAATCCCTCCAGGTCCACTGCCGGCGGGTTTTCAAAAAATCCGCATGTTGACGGAAGAACGGTTTGCGGGTAAAATACCGTTCACAAAAATTTTGGGCCCATAGCGCAGTTGGGAGCGCGTCTCAATGGCATTGAGAAGGCCGAGGGTTCGAATCCCTCTGGGTCCACTGAAAGTCTCGCAGGAGTAGTAGATCATCTGCCAGCGAGCCAGGAGAGTGAGGTGTGAGCCTGGCAAGGCACTTGCAGAGTGCCACAAGATCGAACTCGCCTGCCTGCCCTTGAGGCAAGACGCGGTGGTGAACGCTGAACAGCCTGAGCTGCCGCCGGGTGCACCCGTTAGCGTGCCAACCAAGCGGTTTGTTGGTTACCAACAAACAAGCAGGGTGGTACCGCGAAGTCCCCTTCGTCCCTGTGACGGAGGGATTTTTTGTTTAATTGACCTTATTGCGAAAGGAGGTCGCGATGAAAAAACAATTTACTCAGACATGTGATGGGGGCTGCCGCTGCCTTCTCGCGGGCCTCCTGGGTCTCCTTCTGGATTGCTGTGTTCATTCAACCGTGCAAATTTTACCTGTCTTACGAAGGAGACTATCGCTATGTTTAAGCCCTATCAACCTACCGAAATAGAACCGCGCTGGCAAGCCCGCTGGGAATCCAGCGGCCTGTACCGCGCTGCACAGGGCGATACCCGCCCCAAGTATTACTGCCTGGATTTCTTCCCCTACCCATCGGGTGAGGGCTTGCACGTGGGCCACTGCCGCAATTATGTGCCCACTGATGTGGTGTCGCGCTATAAGCGCATGCGGGGGTATAACGTGCTGCATCCCATGGGCTGGGATGCCTTCGGCGAACCAGCCGAGCAATATGCGGTTGCACACGGGGTTCACCCGCGCATCACCACAGACCGTAACACGGCCAATTTCCGCCGCCAGATGACGATTATTGGCAAGAGTATTGACTGGGAACGTGAGATTGATTCATCACACCCGGCGTACTACCGCTGGACGCAGTGGTTCTTCTTGATGCTGTACCGGCGTGGCCTGGCCTATCGCGATACCAATTGGCAGTGGTGGTGCCCAACCTGCCAGACAACCCTATCCAGCCACGAGATTATGGATGGCGTGTGCTGGCGCGGACATTCTGGCGTAACGCGCCGCCAGGTTCCGGCCTGGTACTTCCGCATCACCGCTTACGCCGATGAGCTGATCACCGGCCTGGATGAGATCGATTGGCCTGAACCGGTCAAGGCTATGCAGCGCAACTGGATTGGCCGTTCAGAAGGCTGTGAGATTGTCTTCTACAGTCAAGCCGGTGATGCCCTGCCGGTTTTCACTACCCGCCCCGATACCGTCTTTGGGGTTACCTTCTTTGTGTTGGCTCCCGAACATCCCCTGGTTGCAAAGTTGACCACGCATCAGCAACGTGCCGCGGTTGAGGCTTATATTGCCGATGCGCTGCGCCAGAGCGAGCTGGATCGTTCATCTGAGAGCCGCCCTAAAACGGGGGTTTTCACCGGGGCATACGCTACCAATCCGCTGAGCGGTGACCAGGTGCCGGTGTGGGTTGGCGACTACGTGTTAGGTTCTTACGGTGCCGGCGCCGTGATGGGCGTCCCGGCTCACGATCAGCGCGACTTTGAGTTTGCGCACCAGTATGCTCTGCCCATCAGGCCTGTGATCGCCCCAGATGCTGTCGCCGGCAGTGGTACTGAGATGACCGAGGCCTACCCTGGAGATGGGGTGCTGGTCAATTCGGGCCCCTATAATGGCCTGCCCAACCGCCAGGCTGCGCCGCGCATCGCTGCCGACCTGGCAAAGCAAGGCCGGGGCGGACCAAAGGTGCAATACCGCATGCGCGACTGGCTGATCAGCCGCCAGCGCTATTGGGGCACTCCCATCCCCATTGTCTACTGCCCTGGGTGTGGCGAGCAACCTGTGCCTGAGGTAGAACTGCCCGTGCTGCTGCCCGAAATGACCAACTTCCAGCCGGATGGCAGCGGTCGTTCTCCGCTGGCGCGCGTGCCAGAGTATGTGAACACCCAATGCCCGCGCTGCGGCGGCCCGGCCCAACGCGAGACAGATACCATGGGCGGATTTGCCTGCTCCTCCTGGTATTTCTTGCGTTTCACCAGCCCAGGCTTCCACCAGGGTCCGTTTGATCCCGAGGCTGTGCGCGATTGGATGCCGGTAGACCTGTACGTGGGCGGTACTGAACATGCCGTCTTGCACCTGCTGTATTCCCGCTTTTGGGTCAAGGTGATGGCAGATGAAGGCCTGGTGCCTTTCCGCGAACCTTTCCAGAAGCTGATGAACCAGGGCCAACTAATGGGCCCAGACGGCCACCGCATGGCGAAGTCGCGTGGCAACGTGATCACCCCCGACGCCATGGTCGAGACCTACGGGGCAGATGCCCTGCGCGTCTACAGCATGTTCATGGCGCCCTTTGATCAAGAGATTACCTGGAGCATGAAAGGGATCAGTGGGGCGCGGCGTTTTTTGAACCGCACCTGGAATCTGGTGGGCGAAACCTGGGCCGCCAGCGCGGCCGCCAGCAGCCAGGACCCCGCCCTGGAGCGCGCCTTGCACCAGACGATCCGGGCTGTGACCGAGCGCATCGAAACCTTCCGTTTCAACACCATGGTCTCCGCGTTGATGGAATTCGTCAACACCCTGGCAGAGCGCCAGCGAACCGGTCATTGGCACACGGCAACCTACCACCAGGCGTTAGAAACCTTGCTGGTGCTGATGGCCCCTGCCGCGCCGTATTTCACGGAAGAGCTGTGGAGTCTGACCGGACATGAAGCCAGCGTGCACCAACAACCCTGGCCCACCTGGCAAGAGGCTTGTTTGCAAGATCGCCAGGCGGAGGTGGCTGTGCAGGTCAATGGCCGCCTGCGAGACGTGCTGGTGGTGCCGGCTGCGGCCAGCCAGGCTGAAGTGCATGCCAAAGCCCTGGAAAGTGCCCGGGTTCAGCAGCACCTGGCTGGGCAGACGCTGGTTAAAGTGATCTATGTGCCGGGGCGCATCTTGAACATCGTCGTCCGGCCTGGAAAGTGATGGGAGCAGTGGCAAATGTCCCCTGAAACGCGAAGAATGGTTATAATCTTAGAGAAGCAATCACACTGCAGTGGAGAAGAAGAATGACCGATACGTTGATCTATAACCCGGCTGAGATCGAGCCGAAATGGCAAGAAAAATGGGATGCTGATGGGCTGTACCATTCCAACATTGATCCGAACAAGCCCAAGCACTACGCCCTGACCATGCTCCCTTATCCCTCGGGTGATTTGCACATTGGGCATTGGTATGCCATGACTCCCTCTGACGCGCGCGCCCGTTATATGCGCATGCGCGGTTACAATGTGCTCTTCCCAATGGGTTTCGACGCCTTTGGCCTGCCTGCCGAGAATGCCGCCATCAAGCGGGGTATCCATCCTAAGAAATGGACATACAAGAATATCGAAAATATGCGCCGCCAGCTCCGCAGCATGGGCGCGATGTATGATTGGCGCCGCGAAGCGGTTTCTGCCGACCCAGAGTATTACCATTGGACCCAGTGGTTTTTCATCCAGCTTTACAAACACGGTTTGGCTTACCGCAAGCAGTCGCCGGTGGATTTTTGCCCCACCTGCAACACCACCCTGGCCCGTGAGCAGGTGTGGGGCGACGACCGGCATTGTGAACGTTGCGGCACCCCGGTGATCAAGCGGGATCTCGACCAATGGTTCTTCCGCACCACCAGGTATGCAGACGAACTGTTGGATTATTCGCCGCTCGATTGGCCTGACCGTGTCAAAACCCTTCAGACCAACTGGATTGGACGCAGTGAGGGTGCATCGGTGATCTTCACCACCGAGCAGGGCGATCAGTTAGAAGTGTTCACCACCCGCCCAGATACCCTGTGGGGCGCCACCTTCATGGTGCTGGCTCCCGAGCATCCCTTGGTGGAAAAGCTGACCAGCCCCGAGCAGAAGGCGGCGGTTGCCGAGTACCGGCTTCAGGCCTCTCGGCAGACGGATATCCAGCGCGAGGCCACCGATAAAGAAAAGACTGGCGAATTCACCGGCGGCTATGCCATCAACCCGGTCAATGGCAAACGCATTCCCATCTGGATTGCCGACTATGTCTTGATGACCTATGGCACGGGTGCCATCATGGCTGTGCCCGCCCACGATGAGCGCGACTTTGCCTTTGCAGTCAAGTTTGGCCTGCCCATCATTCCCGTCATCGACCGGATGGATGGCGTGAGCAAGAGCTTTGTCTTCCCTGGCTCGGTCAAGCCCGGCTTTGCCGAAGCCCTCCAGCATGCGGGCATCGCCTTTACCACCGGGCAGGTGGGCGACCTGGGCGAAGGTTTATTCGTGACCCTGAACCGCCAGCAGGTGGATGCTTATGTTGTCTTGATGTGCCAGTACTTGCTGGATGGCAGTTGGAATGAGGTGGTCGGCTCGGCCTGGAAGTTCATCTTCAGCGACGGGTCGGTCATGGACCTGGATTCGGTCGAGGCTGACCAGGCCATCTTGGCTCGCTGCAAGGCCATTTATCCGCCTGTCAGTGCAAACCGTACGGTGATGGAAATGCTCAACACCATGCCCTTCTATCGTGACGTGTTGTTCCATGCCGATTACGGTGCCATGCTCCATTCGGGCGAGTTCAGCGGCACGCCAGGCGAGTCGGCCAAGCGGAAAGTCACCCAATGGTTGCTAGAACGCAAAGCCGGCGATTTTGCCATCAACTATAAACTGCGCGATTGGCTGATCAGCCGCCAGCGGTATTGGGGCGCGCCGATCCCCATGGTTTACTGCCAATCTTGCGGCTGGAACCCCGTGCCGGAAGATCAACTGCCGGTGCTGCTGCCCGACGATGTCGAGTGGCGGCCAACGGGCGAATCGCCGCTCAAGCTGCATCCCACCTGGGCCAAGACCACCTGCCCATGCTGCGGCCAGCCTGCCCAGCGCGAGACGGACACCATGGACACTTTTATGTGTTCATCATGGTATCACTTGCGCTACCTCAGCCCGAAGTATGACAAAGGCCCCTTCGATCCGGCCGAATACGCTTACTGGATGCCAGTGGACACCTATACCGGCGGCATTGAGCATGCCAACATGCACCTGATCTACACCCGTTTCTTCCACAAAGCGGGGCGCGATATGGGCATCACCAGCGGCCCTGAGCCCATGATCCAACTGCGCAACCAGGGCATGGTGCTGGGCGAGGACAACGAGAAGATGTCTAAGAGCCGCGGCAACGTGGTGGCCCCTGATGCCCTGGTGAAGCGTTATGGCGCAGACACGGTGCGTGCTTATCTGATGTTCTTTGCGCGCTGGGATATGGGCGCCCCATGGAATAGCAGCGGCATTGAAGGCTCGGTGCGTTGGGTGCGGCGGGTGTGGGCGCTGCTGACCGAACCGGCTGTCAAGGGCAATCCAGATGTCGAGATACGGCGTGCCCTGCGCCGTAAGGTTCACCAAACGCTTAAGCGCCTGACCCATGACTTCGAGGAATTTGAATTTAATACCATTGTTTCGGGTCTGATGGAGCTTTTAAATGAAATGTACAAGGCTCGTGAAGGCGGGGCGGCAGGTACGCCAGAATGGGATGAGGCGGTTCGTTTATACTTGCTGATGATGGCCCCGGTTACGCCGCATGTGGCCGAAGAACTGTGGGCCCGGCAAGGCCACCCGTATTCCATCCATACCCAGCCGTGGCCGGCGGTTGATGAAGCTGCCGCCGCCGAGGAAGAAATCACCTTGGTGGTGCAAGTCAACGGCAAGCTGCGCGACCGCATCACGGTGCCGGTGGGAATTGGTGACGAGGATGCTAAGACGGCTGCAATGGCGAGTGAAGTGATCCAAAAATTCTTGGAAGGCAAGTCGCCGCGTAAGGTGATTGTGGTACCGGGCAAATTGGTCAATATCGTGCTATAGGTTTGAACCTGGCCTGCGGGCTGGACGTAAATCATTAAGGCAGGGGTGATACAGGCGCACAAAACCTACCTGTGTCACCCCTTGAGGAACCTTATGGCGCATACAATAGAAAAAGATAAGAAGCTTCGCTGGTGGGATTTGTTGTCGGCGCTGTTGTTGCTTGCCGCTTTGTGCTGCGCCGCGGGCCGCTTGATATCCACTCGTTGGACCGAAAACCTGGGCCTGACGATGGGGCTTGCGTGCCTGGGCCTGGTATTGGGCCTGATGTTGGGGCAGAGCATTTTCTCCCGCGGCCTTCCTTTCTTATTCAGCCTTGCTTATGGTGCCATCCTGATACCCTGGCAGTTGGGCATATCGCTGGGATTGCGGATCAGTTGGGTCGAGCGCCTGTATAACATGCGCGGCCGCTTGGGGATCATCATTAACGAACTGATCCAACGCGAGCCAGTGACCGATAACATGCTTTTCTTGACCTTGATGGCTGCCCTCTTCTGGTTTTTGAGTGTCTACGCGGGTTATACGCTGGTTCGTCACGGCAATCCCTGGTTGGCGGTTTTCCCGGGCGGCCTGACGGCTCTGGTCATCCATTCCTTTGATCCATTGCTGCTCCGTCGTTCTTGGTTCCTGGCGGCTTACCTCTTCTTCGCTTTGATGTTGGTGGCGCGCCTGGCCTACTTAAAAAGACGCCAGGCCTGGGTGCGCTCGCACACCCACCTTCCAATGGATATGGGCCTGGATTGGACCCGCTTTGCAGTGCTGGTTGTGGCGGTTTTATTGATCTTCTCGTGGAATGCGCCTGTGTTCTCGAGTACCTTGCGCCCTGTGGCCGAATTATGGCAAGAAGCCAGCCGGCCCTGGCTCAGCTTGAAGGATCGCTTCGGATTCGCATTTGCCTCCCTGCGTGCTTCGGTTGGGCTGGTATCGGATATGTACGGCGACAGCATGACCTTGGGCCGCGGCAATCCTTTGTCTGACCAGGTGGTTTTTGATGTCGAAGCCCCCTTTGTCACCCCTGGCGGGGTTCGTCTTTACTGGCGGGCGCGTGTTTATGGGATGTATGTCAATGGCACATGGGTCAACACCCTTTCTGAAACGCGCCCCTTCAGCGCCGAAAGCATGGATCTTCACCAGACGGGTGAAAAGCTGCGCACGACGGCTGAGTTTACCTTTTACCCCTATGATGTCATCTCAATCCTGATGCTTCCCCCTCAGCCTTTGTGGGTTAGTCGCCCGGGCGAGATGGTGTTGGGAAGCAATCCGGATGGCACAGTAGATGTGGGCTTTTTCCAGGCCGATCCCTTTGTCCGTCCGGGTGAGCGGTACCGGGTGCGCTCTTCGCTCAGTGCGGTCACGATCTCTGCCTTGCGTACTGCCGGCAGCGATTACCCCGATTGGGTGGTTGACCGTTACTTGCAGCTTCCTACCGATATCACACCCCGCACGCGCGAGCTGGCGCATCAAATTGCGGGGCAGTTGGATAACCCGTATGATATTGCGCAGGCGGTCACCGATTATTTGCGCAACAATATCAATTACACACAAACCGTGCCTGAGGTACCAGCCGGACAAGAACGGGTCGATTGGTTCTTGTTCGACCACCGCGAAGGCTTTTGCAATTATTATGCCTCGGCTGAGGTGGTCTTGCTGCGTTCCCTGGGCATTCCGGCGCGCCTGGCTGTGGGATACGCCCAGGGCGAACGCCGTATCGACGCCGCCACCAAGGCCACCCCCGGCCCTGACGAAGGCCCTTCTCCGGCTCTCGAAAACAAGCCGGCGACTTATGTGGTGCGCCAGAGGGATGCTCACGCCTGGCCTGAGGTCTTCTTCCCTGGCATCGGGTGGATTGAATTTGAGCCTACTACCGCTCAGATCCCGCTGGCAAGGCCCCAGGGAGAGGCGATGACCGACAATACTCCCGAAGAAACTCCCAGGTCGCCCAGGCGGGATCAATTTGAGCAGCTTGAGCCTCCTTATCAACCTTTGGATACTGAAGACCTGTCTGTGCAGACCAGCATACCGTGGACCCCGCGCCTGGTTGCATTGCTGGTCTTGTTGGTGGTCGCCGTTGTGTTGTTGGCCTTGCTGCTTTGGAATGTGCGCCGCGGCTTTCGGGTTGCCCAATACCTTGAACGCGTGTGGGATCGCCTGCCGGGGCAGATCGAACAGGGCTTGCTGCGCCTGGGTGTCCGCCCGCCTGCTTTTCTCAAGCGCTGGACTGCCTATGCAGCCCTGCCGCCTCTGACCCGTGCTTATCTTGAAATCAACCGCTCCCTGAATCGCCTGGGCTATCCTCCTGCTATGCACGATACGCCTGCCGAACGCGTGGAGTCCCTGGCCGTCCACTTGCCGCCTGCCGCCATCCCGGCCGATGTTTTGCTGGCCAATTATCACGCCTCCATCTATAGCCCTAATCCCCCCGATCCGGGCCGGGCTTTGGAGGCCAGCAAAGAGGTGCGCAGGCTTTCTTACCGGGCCTTGCTCGATCGCTGGCTGGCGCGTTTCCGTTGATCATAGCTTCGCTCGAGTGAAGCAAATGATTGACTTCGGGCTTTTTCATCGCTACGCTGTTAGAATCTGACGTATAATTCATTCAAGCGTGCTTTTGTCAGGTTGGCAGCTTAAATGCTGAATTTTTGCTTTTATCTTTCTGTTGTCGGTACAGCCTTGTGCGCAGCCAATGGCACTGGTTTGGGTGGCCAAAGCTGTTACGATAACTGCGTTAGATTTTGAGGTTGCTATGACGGATGAAACAACAACCATCATCATGCTTGACCTGGGACAACAGGTGGCTCGTTTGAGCCAGCTTACTGACCAGATTCAGGATGAACTGCGCCGCAGTCCTCAGCCCCTTTCGCCGCGTATCACCCAGTGTATGACCCAGCTTTCTGGCAGCCTGACGCGTTTTGGCCGCCAGGTGGCGCGCAACGATGACGATTTGAAGAATATGCGCGCCCTGGCGGATATTGGCCAGGTGGTCAACTCGACCTTGGAATTGTCAGACGTGCTGCGCGTGGTGATGGATACGATCATTCGCCTGACGCGCGCCGAACGTGGTTTCTTGATGCTGCGTGATAACGGCCACGATCTAACCACGCGCATCGCCCGCAACTGGGAGCAAGAATCGCTCGACCCGTCTGAATTTGCCATCAGCCGCACGGTCATTAACCGCGTTGCCAGCGAAGGCCAACCGGTGCTGACCACCAATGCCCAAGAAGATCCGCGCTTTGGCAGCCAAGAGAGTATCATTGCTTATAACTTACGTTCGATCTTGTGCGTGCCGCTCAAAGTGAAGGGCGAGGTGACCGGCGTGATCTATGCCGACAACCGCATCCGTACGGGCATCTTTACTGAGGCCGAGCGCGATTTGCTGAATGCATTTAGCAACCAGGCTGCGGTGGCGATTGAGAATGCTCGGCTCTTTGATTCGGTGCGCCGCACCCTGGCAGAAGTGACTGAGCTGAAGAACCTGATGGACAATGTCTTTGCTTCTATTGTCAGCGGCGTGATCACTGCCGATATTGAGGACAAGATCGTACTCTGTAACCGCGCTGCTGAAGCCATCTTGGGCCGTTCGAGCTCTGAGCTGGTGGGACATAATCTCAACGAAATCTTGCCGCCCATCTCGCTTGACCTTGGCAATCACATAGCGAATGTGCGTAACAATGATCAACACATGGTTGGCTTAGAATTCCGTTCGATGTTCCCTGAGCGCGGTCAGGTGACCTTAAGCTTCAACCTCTCTCCGCTGAAAGACGCCGACCAATCTACACAGGGCGTAACCATTGTGTTGGATGACCTGACCGAGAAGAAGCGCCTCGAAGCGCAGCGCCGCCTGTTTGAACGCATGGTCTCGCCGCTGGTGATCAAGCAGATCGACCCAGAAAAATTACAACTGGGCGGCAAGCGCGCTGGCATTACAACCCTGTTCGCCGATATCCGTGGTTTTACCAGCTTTAGTGAGCGGGTCGACCCTGAACAGCTCGTGTCGGTCCTTAACCGCTACCTGGCGGCTGCCGCCGATGCTGTGCTAGAGCAAGAGGGCACGATTGACAAGTTCTTGGGTGATGCCATCATGGCATGGTTCAATGCGCCTATCCAGCAGGCCGACCATGCCCTGCGGGCTGTGCGCGCCGGTTTGGGGATCCGCGATGCGGTAATCGCCCTCTCTGAAGAACTGCCGCCCGAATTCCGCCTTTCTTTTGGGGTCGGTATTCATTTCGGAGATGCTGTATTGGGGTTGGTTGGCTCTGAGAACCGCCTGGAATACACTGCCATTGGCGACAGCGTGAATACCGCCAAGCGCATTCAAGAGAATTCTGCTGCCGGGCAGATCCTGGTCAGCGCCGAGGTCTACAGCCAGCTTACCGGGCTTGTCCAGGGCCATCCGGTCGAAGCTATCCATGCCAAAGGCAAACGCCTGCCGGTGGAAGTGTACGAAGTGACCGGCTTGATGGACTAAATTATCCCAATTTCCCCTGGTATCGTTCGGCGAACAGCGCCGGTGCGCCACCGGTGTGCCAGAACAGCACGCTGGCGCCAGGCTTGAAAAAGCCCTTGTGAGCCAGGTCCAGCAGGCCAGCCGCCGCGCGCCCGGTATATACAGGATCAAGCAGCAATCCCTCTTTGCGGGCAAACAATTGGATGGCCTCGGTCTCAGGCTGGCCCATCACACCGTAGCCGCCCCCGGTGTACGCTGCGTTGACAAGGATATCGCCTGGCTTGAAGGTCATGTTCTCACCCAGGGCTGCGGCAGTGGCTGTTGCCAGTCCAGCTACTCTCTCTTGAAGAACAGTCTGCGGCTCATCCACACTGATGCCCAATACCTGGCCTTTGAAGCCAAACAGACGGGCGCCCAGTGCCATGCCGGCCTGGGTGCCACCTGAAGAAGACGCAAAGACGATCCAATCTGCCGGCGCGTTTTGGGCCATAAATTCCTGCATCGCAAAAACATAGGCCGCCGCGCCGGTGGTGTTTGAACCACCGTATGGGATCATGTAGGGGCGAGCATCACGTTCGCGGGCCGCCTCGAAGGCTTCTTGCAGTGCCGCGTCGCGGCGCTCTTGGCTGGCCCAGATGATCTTTGCCCCCAGCAATTGGTCGAGCAGCAGGTTGGCGCTGGCAGCCGCCGGAGGTTCGCCTACCAGTACCAGGGTGCAGTCGAAGCCCATGCGGGCGGCGGCTGCCGCGGTCTGGCGGCAGTGGTTGGATTGCAGGGCCCCCGCAGTGATCAACAGTCGCGCCCCCTTGGCTTGGGCGTCGGCAAGCAGGAATTCCAGCTTACGCGTCTTGTTGCCTCCCAGGGCCAGGCCGGTCTGGTCATCGCGCTTGACAAGCAGCTTGATGTTTGGCAGCACAGCCGAGATGCGCGGCAGGGATTCGATTGGGGTGGGTAAATGAGCAAAATTCAAGCGCGGCAGGGTTTGCATAAGGAATTCCTTTCGTTTTTCATAATCATACCACTGCTTGCTCCACCCGTTTCTTCCCCCGTTTGCGCATCACATCCAGCACTTTGGGCAGTGTTTGGGCATAGAGTTTGTATAACCAGGGCTGTACGGGCATGTCCCAGGCCCCAATGTGGCGCACCACGCTGCCCCCGAGCCCTTCTTTGAAGCGGTAAACACCCCACAGCGGATCCGCCTCTTCGAATTCGTCAGGCGCCCCCCAAAGATCATATGTGGTGCAGCCCGAAGCCTTGGCGCGCTGCATGGCTTCCCATTGCAACAGGTAATTGGGCATCTTCTCGCGATGCGCCTGGCGCGACATGCCATATAAATACCAGGCCTTGCCCGCAAAGCGGAATATAACCACTGCTGCCACCGGCTGACCTTCCACTTCGGCAATCAGCGGTTCTACCTGGGGCCATGCCGGGCCGGATGATGCGGCGGGCTGGCTAAAGCGCTCCCAAATTGCCCGGTAATAGGCTTCATCGCGAATGGTGAAACCATCTCGCAGGGATGTCTCGGCGTACATGTTGTAAAGCAGGCCGTGGTCTTGTGTCGTGCCTGGCCGCACACTGACCCCTTTGCGCTCGGCCAGGCGGATGTTGTAGCGCGTCTTTTGTTTCATGCCCGCCAGCAGCTCGTCGATCGTGGGCGACAAGTCGATCATCACCGTGTTGCGGAACTGGATTTGCTCGTGTGAGAAAAGCCAACGTCTGGCTTGCAGTTCGGCGCGGATAGCGGCCCCGAGGGCATTATCTTCTGCATCGGGTGTGCCCGGCAGGCCCCGGCCCAATTGCACATCAGGGTCGATCTTGATAAAAATGGCTCCCTGGCGGAGCGCGAATTGCTGAAGGTCTGCCAGCACGCGCTGGCGCAGTGGCTGGTTTTGCCAATCGAGCAGGGGGCCTTTGGGCGCATAGAGCACGTTCAGGCGGGCCGCAAAACCGCCCGCGGGGATCGTGCGGCGCAGCACCAGGGCCGCGGCTGCCGGTGCCGCCTGCGCGCTGCCGGGGGTGCTGTCAATGGGCAGCAGTTGTCCTTCTGCATCCCATGTCAGGTGGGCCGGCTGCCAGCCGTAGCGCGCCTTTACCTGGCCCCATTCCCAGGTTTGCAAGAGATGGGCTTGTTCAAAGCCAGAAACGATCGTATTCCAGTTCAGGGCATCCATGATCAGGCTTCGGGTGGGTGGGTTTTAATCCACAGGCGGTATAGGGAATATAGGATGGGGTTATAAACCCGCTCCCAGGGCCCGGCAGACCGGCGCAGATCGCCGCCAAAACCGCGCTTGAAACGATACACACCCCACAACCCGGTGTTGCGCTCGGCAAAATTGGCCTCCAGGACCTCTTCGCTGGCGTCTGGCACGCCCCATAGATCGTATTCTGTACAGCCCTGGTTGCGCGCCCAGCGCATGGCTTCCCACTGCAAGAGGTAATTGGGCATGCGATCGCGATGTTCGTTCGAGGATGCGCCATAAAAATACCAGGCGCGCCCTCCGCCTGCAAAGACCATCACTGCGCCCAGCGGGAAATTCTCGAATTCTGCCAGGAACAGCTCGCATCCGCCGCGCGGATGAAACAGCTCGTAGGCACGCTGGTAATAGGCCAGGCTGTGAACCCCAAACTGATCGCGTTGAGCGGTCATCTGCATCAGTGTATGGAACAAGGGGATATCGGCGCAAGGACGCACTACCACGCCTTTTTTGAGCGCCAGGTTGATGTTGTAGCGCGTCTTTTGCTTCATGCGCCCCAAGATGGCGTTTTCCTCTCCGCTGATATCTACGATGATCGTGCGGGGTGGTTGGATGCTGTGCGGGCTGAGACGGAAGCCTGGCGGGGGCTCGGCAAGCGCATCGGTCTGCCATGCATCCGGCTCAATCTTAAGAAAGGCACATCCGTTCCGGCGGCAGAAAGCGTCGATTTCGGACCACAATGCGGCTGTATCTGGGCCAACCGGGCCTTTGGCCAGGTAAGCCAGCCGCAGGCCTGGCAGCAGGCTGCGCATCAAAAGCTGGGCTCCGCTTTCACCGGCTTGCAGGCGCGCCACGCGCCATCCAAAACCGGCCTTCAGTTCGCCCCACGCGCTGGATTGCAGCACATGGGCTTGCGGGTATTGCGAGATGAATTTCTCCCAATCGGGGGTAGTAATTTCGGGCATGATGGTGTGTCGCTCGGCGAGTATCTTTGTTGGTGTGGTTAAACGATGGCGGTCAGATCGGGCGGTGTGCTGCTGACAGACGCTCCGGGGACAATATCGTCCAGCAGGTGGATGATGGCCTCGCAATTGCCTTGTTGGGCCATATCGAGTAAAGATTGCGTCGCTTCGTGTAAAGCGGTGTGTTCCAAAACCTCGTCTTCATCCAGGCGCAGCACATCGGGGTGGTTGGTGGGTCGGTAATTGGCGCCCTCATCCCAAAGGGCTTCGCTGAGTTTTTCGGCCGGTCGGATGCCGGTGAAAACGATGTTAATGTCTTTTTCGGGCTCCAGGCCCGAGAGGCGGATCAAATCTTTGGCCAGCTCAAGGATGCTGATCTGTTCACCCATGTTCAACACAAAGACCTCGCCGCCGCTGCCCATCGCAAAGGCTTGCAGCACCAGGTGAACCGCCTCGGGGATGGTCATGAAATAGCGTTCCATGTTGGGGTGCGTAACGGTAACCGGGCCTCCGCTGTCGATCTGGCGCTTCCATTTCAGCAGCACGCTGCCCCGGCTGCCCAACACATTGCCAAAGCGCACCACCGAAAAAGCTTTATGCTCTCGGCGGGCGGCATCCAGCACCAGCATTTCGCCGATGCGTTTTGTGGCGCCGTAAACACTGGTCGGCCGGATGGCTTTGTCGGTCGAGATCATCACCAGGCGTTCTACCTGGTGCGCCAGCGCAGCTTTAACAATGTTTTGGGTCCCCAAAACATTGTTGCTCACGGCTTCTTCCATATTCGTCTGCATCAAAGGAAGGTGTTTGTGGGCCGCTGTGTGAAAGACCACTTGTGGGCAGTATTGTTGGAAGACGTGCTCCAGGCGTCCCAGGTCGCGGATATCTGCGATCACTGGGAAGATTTGCAGCGTGGGGTATGCGTTTTCTAGCTCGATGAGGGTTTCATAGATGCTGTTTTCGCCATGCCCCAACAAGATGAGGGCGCTGGGGTGCCAGCGCGCAACCTGCCGGCACAATTCCCGGCCGATCGAGCCGCCAGCCCCCGTCACCAGCACCCGCCGCTCACCCAGGCTCAAGCCTACCAACTCGGTATCGATGTGGGTGGGGGCGCGGCGCAGCAGGTCGGTGATATCGACCTCGCGCAAGCGGTTAACCGAAATTTTCCCACCGATCAGCTCGTGAATGCTGGGCATGGTCCGGAAGGGCATACTCTTCTGGCGGCAGATATCGGCTATTTTGCGCACCAATGCGCCGGATGCACTGGGGATGGCAATGATCACTTCTTCTGCCTTGCGGCTGTCGATCACTTGGGCCAGGTCATCCAGAACGCCTACCACGGGCACGCCGTGGATCTCTTGCCGCTGTTTTGCCGGATCGTCATCGATCAGGCCTACCGGCAGCAAGTTGCCCTGGGTGTTCTTTTGCATCTCGCGCACCACCAGGGCGCCGGCATCGCCTGCCCCCACGATCAAGACCCGGCGGGCGCGGCCGAGAGGGCTGTGTGTTGTCGCTTGGCTTTCGGAATAAATGCGCAGCGCGAAACGCAGACCGCCAACGGCAAGCAGCGAAAGCAGCCAGTCGATGACCAATACAGAACGCGAAAAATCGCTCACGATCAGCAAGGCTGATAAGATCGAAATGACGACGGTGAAAACCAGGCTGGCTGTGCTGACTGCCAGGGTGATGAGTTTTAACTCTTGCACCGAAGCATAAGCCCACATGCGGCGGTATAAGCCGAACTGGTAATACACAAGCGGCTTGATGACCAGCGCAGCGGCAACCATGAGCAAAATCTGCAGCCGGAAATCGAACAGGCGCGCCCCCAGGGGCACGCGTAGAATAAAACTGCCCAAAACGGCAGCTATGATCAGTAAAAGATCCCCTGCCAATAGGGCTCGGTTACGGAAGATCAGGCGTTGTTTCAAATCATCGGCCTCGCAAGCCCAGCACCATAGCCGGGGTGCGCAGTATGACGCGGATATCCATCCAGGTACTGCGATGTTTGATGTAGTACAGGTCGTACTCCAATTTTTCCATGGTTTCGTCAACCGTGGCTGCGTAGTCTTGGTTGACTTGTGCCCAGCCAGTGATCCCTGGCTTGACCAGCAGGCGCGCACGATAGAACGGCACGTGCTGTTGGAACCAGTCCACCAGTTCGGGGCGCTCGGCGCGCGGCCCCACCAGGCTCATCTCGCCGTTCAGCACATTGATGATTTGAGGAAGTTCATCGATATGGGTTTTCCGTAAGATGCGCCCCACACGCGTGGCCCGGCTGTCATTTTCCTCGGCCCATTGGGGCTGCCCATCGGGCTCTGCATTCTGGCGCATGGTGCGGAACTTAATGATGCGATAGCGTTTTCCGCCTTTGCCCAGGCGCACCTGTGAATAGAAGATTGGCAGGCCGCTGTCGAGGTATGTAGCCAGCGCCACAATGGGGAAGAACATGCAAAATACAATCCCCCCGGCGATTCCTCCACAGATATCAATGGCGCGCTTGCTTAGTTCGTAAAATGCATCTACCCGTGCCTGGTCCACGAAGGAACGCAGGATCCAGTCTGCCTCCAGGTAACGGATGGGGACGCGGTTGAGCAGCTCTTCGTAAGCTACCGGCATGCGGGTGATATCAACGCCTGCTTCTTGTGCATCCAGCAGGGCCTGGAACATGCTGCCTTTCATTTGACCTGAGATGGCAACGATCAGGTCAGTGATGTTTTCGCGTTCGATCGTTTCTAGCAAGCATTCGCTGCCGCCCAGCACAGCGTGATCTGCGATTTTGGTGCCGATTTTATTGGGGTCATCATCGATGATTCCGGCAATGATAAAGGGCCGGGGAGAGAAGCTGTCGATGATCTTCAGGATGATGGTGCCGGTTTCTCCGGCCCCAATCACCAGCACGCGCCGCATGAATTGTGGCGCGTTGAGCATGCGGATGTAGAATAAACGCCAGGCCAACTCGAGCAGCGAAACGCTGATGACGAAAGCCGCAATGCCGCGGCGGGGCAGGGATTTGGGTTCAGACGTGAAATACACCAGCAGATAAAGTCCGAAACCAAGCACAGCCGCCAACGCAATGCCACGCAGGGTTTGTTCGGTGCTGCGGGAGCGGTGTTCTTCGTGCAGGCCGACCATGAAAATGGGCCAGGCCAAGGGGAGCAAGAAAAACCATCCCGGGGTGCGGCGCAAGAAATCCATCGTGAAAGCACCGCCGATATCGGCTACTGCCCAGATGATCAAGGCGATCATGAGCGCAACTCCTGCCATGAAGATATCCCCAATCACGAGCAGCCGGCGGCGTTCATCGCTGCGCAGCCGGAGAGTTCTGGAGCTTTGGGTGGATTTATTATTGGGCATACAGATCAAGATTTCCTTTTTTGAGCAGGTTGCGCCGGGAATAACAGTCCCCATAACAAGGCCGCCCCCCAGGTGAGATGCATGGTGGCGATGGAAAGCGGCAAGCCAACGATCAGGTGCGGCTGCTTGTTTCGTATAGCCGCATGGGTGCCGGCGGCGAGCAAGGCCAGGGTATACAAGCCCAATTCGATCAGCAGGAACCAGCGTGCCATGCTCATCCAAGGGGCTAATACGAACAAAACGATCAGGCTGGCAACAAATGCGGGCGGGAGGAACTGCCTCCACCGGATGGTTTCGGGGTAGCGCTTTAACATTTGGGCCTTCCAGTACCCATAACGCAGGTACTGGTGCGCCAGTGCTTGCAGGGTTGACCGGGCAAAATAGACTGATTGGATTTGTGGGTCCATCCAAACTTGTCCGCCAGATTGGCGGACCCTGACATTAAATTCATAGTCCTCGTTCGTCAGCAGTGTTTCGTCAAACATACCAATACGTGCAACCAGGGCACGGCGAAATGCGCCAAAAGGAACCGTATCTACAACTTGCGCCTGCCCACCCAGGCGGTAGCGGGCATCGCCAACGCCCAGGGGGTGGCTGGCGGCGGCGGCAATGGATTGTGCAATCCAACTGTGCCCTCCCGGCTGGATCTGCCATACCCCGCCCACGTTATCGCCGCGGCCTTCTTGCAAGGCATGCACACAGCGCTCAACATAATCTTTAGCCGGCATAGAATGACCGTCCAGCCGGACGATGAATTCGCCTTGAGCAGCTTCTAAGGCCCGGTTTAGTGCAGATGGAATAAAGCGGCGAGGGTTTTCAACCACGCGCACTGCCAGGCTGGGGTGTTTCTCGCTGTAGGTTGCAATCGCAGCGAGTGTACGATCGGTCGAATGCCCGTCTGCAATGATCACTTCCATCTCTTCTACGGGATATGTTTGTGCTTGAATTGCCTCCAGTAGCAGGGTGATGGTTGCCTCTTCATTGTAACATGGGATGATGATTGAGACAGATGGCATCTCACCCTTCACTTGCAGGTGAGCAAACTGCAACCGCCTCGATTTCTACTGCCGCGGCCTTGGGCAGCGCTGCCACCTGTACGGCGGAGCGCGCCGGAGGCTTCTCGGTGAAGAATTCTGCATAGACGCCGTTCATGCGGCTGAAGTCGCCCATATCGCGCAAGAAGACGGTCGTTTTTACTACCTGGCTCAGAGAAGCCCCCGCCGCTTCAAGGATGCTGCGAAGGTTGGTCAAAGCCTGGCGCGTCTCTGCCTCAACGCCGCCTTCTACCAGGTTGCCGGTCGCCGGATCAATCCCTAGCTGACCAGCAGTAAAGATGAAATGGCTTGTGCGGATGCCTGCTGAATAGGGGCCGAGGGCTTTGGGGGCTTTCTCGGTTACAATGACTTCTTTTTCGGGTAGCTGCATAGCTTGTCTCATCCTTTCGATTTGGGCGGCTCAGGGGGCCGCGATTCAAATTGGATTAACTGCATGATATCTTCTAGTGCGGCTTCAAACACTTCAGTCATGATCGCCGGGTCTACCTGGTATGGCCCGCCGAACACCCCATCTTGATACAGGTCGCGGGCCTGCCCGGCGTCCACCAGCCCGGGAATATATGGCGGTGCTTTCTCGCCATCTGGCAGTTCGGCCACGCGGGTAAATGGGAAGGCTTCGATCCAGCCGGCGTGGAAAGATTTCAACCCATGCAATTGGGCCACGGCAGTAACGCTGTGCGCCTGCCACCATGCATACCAGGCGATGTTGATGCCCGGCAGTTGGTTCGCAACCTCATACAGGCGCGCGCGGATGGGGTCATTTCCGCCATGCCCATTCAAGATCAAAAAGCGTCTGAATCCTTGCCCGTAGGCAGATTTTAATATGTCTTCCACCATATCGGCCAGGGTGGTAAGGCGTAAGCTGAAACTGCCCGGGTACTTAAGAAAATAAGGTGAAATGCCGAAGTTGACTGGCGGTGCCACCAACACCCCGCTGCGTTGGCTGGCCGCGTCTGCCAGTGCCATGGGAATCTGGACGTCTGTCAGCAGGCTCAGGTAGCCATGCTGTTCACAAGCGCCTAAGACCAATATCAGGCGGTCTTCGCTGCTCAGGTAATTCTGCACGTCCATCCAGTTTAGTTCTTCAAAACGCATTGCATCCTTTTCCTTTGGCCTGATTATACATCCCCATTCGCTGGGTTGGCATGCTAAATCCGTGATGATTTTGTCATACCCGGGAAGTTGAATGGCATTTGCTCTTGTGGTAAAATCAAACCGTTAAGCGGCGGAATTGCCCGATTAGCACATGTCCCGCGCGCTTTGATCTCTGATACCAACCTGGCTGGTTTGTGCGAAGGAGATGCCATGCTGAACGATTGGTTGTTCGTTGGCTTGTTCTTGCTTATTGTTGCTGCTTTTCCTGGTGCGCCCATCCTTTTGGCGGGGTTATTGGCGCCGAAACGCTCTACCCCTGAAAAGCGAGAAGTTTATGAGTGCGGTCTCGAAACTGTCGGTGAGACGTGGGTGCAGTTTCGGGTTCAGTATTATGTGTTTGCATTGACTTTCCTTGTTTTTGACGTTGAATTGATCTTTTTGTTCCCCTGGGCAGTGGCTTTTGGCCAGCTTTCTCTATTTGGGGTGCTTTCTGGTGTCTTGTTCATTGCCATCTTATTCTTTGAATTATTAGCTGCGTGGCGCAAAGGTGTGCTCGAGTGGGCATGATCTTTATATAAGACGATGGAAGGCTGGCGGAAGTTTCCCTCAGCCTTTTATTTGTTGATGGAAAAGCGAACTTGTTGTTTGTGAGGAGAGAACGATGGATCACCCGATCACGATAATTGCCAGGTGGCTGGAAACGTTGATGCTGGGTTGGGGGTTGGCTCCTGGAGCAGTCACCACGATCTTGACACTGCTTGGTGCTGCGGTGGTGGGGGCTTTTGGCTTGGGCCTGGTGATCTTTACCATCTGGCTGGAGCGCAAACTGTATGCCCGTATTCAAGATCGCCTAGGTCCAAATCGTGTGGGGCCTTGGGGCATTTTGCAAACCTTCCCCGACATGATCAAGATCTTCACCAAGGAATTCATCACGCCCGATGGGGCTGATAAGGTTGTTTACAACCTGGCTCCTATTTTATCGGTTTCGGCGGTGTTGTTGACCTGGGCGGTGATCCCCTTCGCTCCGGCGATCATTGGCACGGATGTGAATGTGGGCGTGTTGTACCTGGTAGCAGTGGGATCACTGGGCGCCTTGAGCATCATCATGGCAGGCTGGTCTTCCAATAACAAATATGCCATGTTGGGCGCTTTTCGTGCTGTGGCGCAGATGGTCTCATATGAAGTGCCTATGGTCTTGGCGCTTCTGATCCCTGTGCTCTTGGCGCAAACAATGAAGATGAACGGCCTGGTGGAAGCCCAGCAGGTATGGTTCATTTTTTATGTTCCCATTGCCGCTTTGATCTTCTTTATCACTTCGCTGGCAGAGACTGGGCGCGCTCCGTTCGATTTGTTAGAAGCTGAGTCGGAACTGGTGGCGGGTTTCCAGACCGAGTATTCGGGCCTGAAATTTGGCATGTTCTACGTGGGCGAGTTCTTGCACGCCTTCACCATCTCTGCGTTGACGGCCACCTTATTCCTTGGCGGTTGGCAGGGCCTGGGTGCCGAGCGTTTCCCCATTTTGGGGACGATCTTCTTCTTCATCAAAACGTTTGCAGTATATTTCGTCGTGATCTGGATCCGTATCTCACTGCCTCGCTTGCGCATTGATCAATTGCTCAACTTTAGCTGGAAATTCCTCACGCCGCTGGCCCTGGTGCTGCTCCTGGCTACTGCCATCGTAGAAAAGCTGTGGTTAGATCTCTATCCCAGCTTGAACCTGGTCGTTGGGGCCGTTCCCTGGGTGCATGCCGGGGTGCATTTCGTTCTCAATCTGCTGATCTTGTGGGGCATGTTGAATCTCTTGAAGCCTCATAAGGTAAAAACGCGTCGCACGGTCGCCGAGCCGCGTCCGGTGGCGGTTGCGCCAGAACCTCCTGTTTCTGAGATTTCTTAGGTCGGAGCAAGCTTATGACTCCTGTGCAGTTGATCTTTCTCGCGGTGGCGGCAGTGACCCTGGCGGCAGCCCTCATGGTTGTGCTGACCCGCAACTTGATCCATGCCGCTTTGTGGCTGATCGTCACGCTCTTTGGGGTAGCGGTCTTCTACGTGCTGCTCAATGCCGGGTTCTTTGCAGTGGTGCAGGTGGTCGTCTACATCGGTGCCATTGCGATCCTGTTCATCTTCGCTGCCATGCTCACCCGGCGGGTGATGCAAGACACCGGTCCACAGTTGAATGCCGGTTCTTGGCTGGCAGGGTTGGTGGCGGTCTTATCGTTTGGCGGCCTGGTGGCGGTATTGAGCCAGTGGCCTGGCTTTTCCAGTCAGGCGGCAGCGCTGCCTGAGGGGGCCGATCCATTGGTTCAGTTGGGTACGGCGTTGGTTTCGCCTGATGCATATGTGCTGCCCTTTGAATTGGCCTCGGTGTTGTTGGTAGCCGCTATGATTGGCGCCATTACCGTATCTTTGGAGAAGAAGCCATGATCCCGTTGTCTTGGTATTTGATCCTTGCCGCGGCGCTGTTCTGCATTGGCTTATTTGGTGTTTTGGGCCGCCGCAACGCCATTGCCATTTTGATGGGCATCGAACTGATGTTGAATGCAGTCAACATCAACCTGGTGGCTTTCTGGCGCTACCGCGCCGCAGAAGGCATTGCCGGGCAAGCCTTTGCCATCATCGTCTTTGCTGTGGCAGCTGCCGAGGTGGCAGTTGGCTTAGCGCTGATCATATCGATCTACCGCCGCCGCAATTCGGTCGTTGCCGATGACATCAACTTGATGAAGGGTTAAACATGACCATCGATACGCTCATCTGGTTAATCCCGCTCCCGCCCCTCCTGGCATTCTTTGTGATCGTGCTGTTTACCAACCGGCACCGGGCGTTGAGCCACAGCATCGCCATCGGTGCCGCCTTGTTGTCATGGTTAGGCAGCATGGTGGTCTTCTTCCGGGCCTTACAGGTGGAGCATTTTGGCGAGCATCCCTTTGGATCTCAGATCAACTGGCTGCAAACCGGCGACACCTGGTTCAAGATTGGGGTATTGATTGACCCGCTCTCGGCCGCGGTCATCTTTTTTGTGGCCTGGACCGTGTTAATGATCTTCGTTTACAGCGTGGGCTATCACAATTATGGACAACCCAAGGGCGATCATGACCGCAAAGGCCTGCCGCCGCACGGCGCAAATGTGGTGGATGCCCACCTGCACAAGCACCAGGTGCCTTCCATCGAACCGATGTACTCACGTTTCTTTGCCTTCATCGGTCTTTTTGCCTTTGGTATGTACACCTTGGTGATCTCTGACAACCTGCTGACCCTCTTTGCCGGTTGGGAGGTCATGGGCTTGTGTTCGTACTTGCTGATCGGCTTCTGGTATGGCAAAGAGTCCGCCCGCGCCGCCGCCATCAAGGCCTTCATCACCACCCGCATCGGCGATGTCTTCATGCTCTTGGGCATCGCCTACTTATATTCAGCTACCGGCACCTTGACCTTCCGCGAAATCTTTGCTGAAGAAACGCTGGCCCACCTGGCGTCTACCCCGGCAGTTGGCGGCTTCTTAGGTCTTTCGGCGGCGGGCATGATTGGCATTTTGCTCTTCATCGGTACCATCGGCAAATCGGCGCAGTGGCCCCTGCACGTCTGGCTGCCCGATGCCATGGAAGGCCCGACCCCGGTTTCAGCCATGATCCATGCCGCTACGATGGTTTCGGCTGGCGTTTACATGGTCATCCGCATGTTCCCCCTGCTCTCGGCGGGCGCAGAACATGGCGCCCTGACCTCACCCATGCTGGTGATGTCCTTCATCGGTGCCTTTACGGCTTTATTTGCTGCTACCATTGCCGTTGCGCAGAACGATATCAAGCGCGTGCTGGCCTTTTCGACCATCTCGCAGTTGGGTTACATGATCGCTGCCCTGGGAATTGGCGCTTACGTGGCAGCCGCCTTCCATCTCATCACGCATGCCTTCTTTAAGGCCCTTCTATTCCTGGGTTCTGGCTCGGTCATTCACGGCATGGAACACGGTGTGCTGCACACCGGCGATCACAGCGTGGATCCGCAGGATATGTTCAATATGGGCGGCCTGCGCAAGAAGATGCCCATTACTTTCTGGACCTTCTTGATTGGCGGCTTTGCCCTTTCGGGCTTCCCGCTGATCACAGCCGGCTTCTGGTCCAAGGACGAGATCCTGGCCGATGCCTTTGGGCATGGCCATTGGGCGGTTTTCCTGACCCTGGCGCTGGCTGCCCTGCTGACCGCCTTCTATACCATGCGCCAGATCACCCTGGCCTTCTTGGGCCAGCCGCGCACCGAGGCCGCTAAACACGCCCACGAGACCCCCTGGACAATGACCCTGCCGTTGGTGGTGCTGGCGGTCTTTGCCATTGGTTACGGCTGGGTGGGCATTCCAGAGCATTTCCCCGTCATCGGTGGGCTGCTCCCCAACTGGTTCCATGAATTTGTCGGCGGCACTTTGGCCCACCACCCCGAAGCAGTCGCTTTTAGCCGGTGGCCTCTGCTCACCTCATTGGTGGTGGCCCTGGGCGGCCTGGGCCTCGGCTGGCTCACCTACCGGCATTATAAAGCTGGTGCTCAAGACCCGCTGCAAAAGCTGCTTGGCCCGCTTCACAAGGTATTGCAGAGCAAGTATTACTTTGACGAGTTGTACGATAAGGTCTTCGTCAAACCCGTTTACTGGATTGCCGATACCTTTACCAACCAGTGGATGGATCGCGGCGTGATTGACGGCTTTTTGCACGCTGTGTCGCGCTTGATGCTGGGAATTGGCCCCATCTTGCGCAATTACTTTGATAAGCCGGTCGTTAACGGGATTGGCGACTTTTTTGGTGAAGGCTCGAAAAAGCTAGGCCGCAGTATGCGCGTCTTGCAGCCCGGCAAGGTACAGAGTTACATGCTCGCAGCCATGGTGCTGGCTTTTGGCACTTTGTTTTACTATATCTACCGCCTGCTGAGACCGTAGCCCTCGCACGGAACCAGGAGTGAACGATGAATTTTGTTGTTGATAACTTGCTTCCCTTGATCTTGTTCTCGCCTGCACTGGTGGCGCTGGTTTTGCTGTTCTTGCCGCGTACCGAGAAGAACCTGCTGCGTTGGGCCGCCTTCATCGGCAGCTTGATCCCGCTGGCTTTCGCCTTGGCTTTGTGGTTTTCCTTTGCGCCTCAACAGCCTGGGTTTCAATTCGAACAGAAAGCTGCCTGGTATGAGGCCCTGGGTTCTTCGTTCCACTTGGGCGTCGACGGCCTTTCGTTAACCATGGTGTTGTTGACCACCGTCCTGACCCCCATTGCCATCCTGGCCTCTTACAGCGTCCAAGAGCGCGTCAAGGCTTACATGATCCTGTTCCTGCTCTTAGAGACGGGTATGCTGGGCGTCTTCCTGGCCCTGGACCTGCTCTTGTTCTTTGTCTTTTGGGAAATTGGCCTGGTGCCGATGTACTTCCTCATCAACCAGTGGGGTTCTGAAAAAGGTGAGCGCCAGTTGTGGGGCGGGCTTAAGGTCTCGGCTCGCACCTACGCCTCTTTCAAGTTCATGATCTACACCATGGCTGGCTCTTTGGGTTTGCTGTTGGCCATCCAGATGATCGGTGTGACGTCTGGAACCTTTGACCTGCCGGAGTTGTTCAAGATCTGGCCTGGGCTCACTTCCTTGCAAGGGGTGCCGTTGGGAATTCCCATCGCCACTGTCAAAGCCGTCGCCTTCTGGGCTTTTGTGGTCGCCTTTGCCATCAAGGTGCCGGTGTGGCCTTTCCACACCTGGCTGCCTGATGCGCATACTGAAGCTCCCACAGCTGGCTCGATGATCCTGGCGGGTGTCCTGCTCAAGCTGGGCGCATACGGCTTCTTGCGCCTGGTGCTGCCGCTTTACCCTCAAGAAGCGCACCAATACGCCGGATGGCTGGCCTTCCTGGCAACCATGGCGATCATCTTCGGGGCCTTTGCGGCCTACGGGCAAGACGATTTCAAGCGCTTGGTGGCCTATTCTTCGGTCAACCACATGGGCTTTGTGGTCCTTGGCATTGCGGCCGCGGCGCGGGCTGTGGGCACCGCCGACGCCACCATCGCCTTGAACGGCGCGGTCCTGCAAATGTTCAATCACGGGCTCTCCGCGGCTGGAATGTTCTTCCTGGTGGGTGTGATCTACGAGCGTGCCCATACTCGCAACCTGAACGATTTCGGCGGCCTTTTCCCCCTGATCCCCGTCTACGGCGGTATCTTGCTTTTCACTTCGATGGCTTCGCTGGGTTTGCCGGGCTTGAACGGCTTTGTCTCTGAGTTTTTGGTGGTGCGGGGCTCCTGGCCTATTTTCACCCTGTGGACGGCCCTGAGTATGATCGGCTTGCTGTTGACTGGCCTCTACATCCTGAAAGGGATCAAAAAGGTGCTCCACGGCCCCTTGAACGAACACTGGGTGGGGCATATAACCGAGATCAAATTCCGCGAAATCGCCGTGATCGCTCCTTTAATGGTGTTGATGCTGTGGATTGGCATCTGGCCCGCCTGGATCTTGGGCGTGATCAACGATGCAATGCGCATGTTGTTCGGTTAATGGAAGGTGATGCATGGATTTTCCTGTTCTGAGTGTGATCGTTTTTACGCCCATTGTCGCCGGCCTGCTCATCTTGCTCATTCCGGGTGATCGCAAGACCGAGATCCGCGTCACTGCCCTGGCCGCGGCGGTCCTGGCGTTGATCCTTTCGGCCTGGGTTTATTTCAACTATGATACCGCCCTGGGTGGTTACCAGCTCATGGAGCATCACGATTGGCTGCCTGCCCTGGGCATCTCTTACATCGTGGCGGTAGATGGGATCAATGCGCCGCTGGTGCTGCTGACCGGCGTGGTGATGTTCACCGGCGTACTCATCTCTTGGGGGGTCGATGACCGTCCCCGCGAGTTCTTTGCTTTTCTTTTTATCCTGGCCAGCGGCGTGTTTGGCGTCTTTGTGGCCCAAGACCTCTTCCAATTGTTCTTCTTCTATGAGATCGCCGTCTTCCCCATGTACCTGTTGATCGCCATTTGGGGCTGGGTGCAGACGCGCGAATATGCCGCCATGAAGCTGACCCTGTACCTGTTCATCGGCTCGGTGATCGCCCTTGTTGGCGGATTAGCAATGTACTTTGAAGTTGGCTTGAATACGTTCAATATGATCAGGATCGCCGAAGCCGGGCAGGCAGGCGCCTTCTCTCAAAGCTTCCAGATCTTCTGGTTCCCCTTTGTGTTTCTGGGCTTTGCAGTATTGGGCGGCATCTTCCCCTTCCACAACTGGAGCCCCGATGGTCACGTAGCCGCACCAACGGCAGTCTCGATGTTTCACGCCGGTGTGCTCATGAAGCTGGGTGCTTTCGCCGCACTGCGGGTGGGCATTATGCTGCTGCCCCAGGGGGCTGAATACTGGCGCTGGGTCATCATGGGCCTGGCGACCGTCAACGTGGTGTATGGCGCTTTTATCGCCATGGTGCAGACAGATTTCAAGTACGTCATCGGTTTCTCCTCCGTCTCGCACATGGGGTTGGTGATGTTGGGCTTCTCGACCTTGACCCCTGAAGGCCTGACCGGGGCGGGCATCCAGATGTTCTCGCACGGCGTGATGACGGCCCTCTTCTTTGCGGTCGTCGGCATGGTGTACGATCGGGCGCACACCCGCCAGATCAACGAGTTGGGGGGCTTCTCGAAGAAGATGCCCTGGGTGGCGGTGGCCTTTATCATCGGCGGCCTGGTTTCCATGGGTATGCCGGGGCTCTCGGGCTTTGTGGCCGAATTTCCCATTTTTATGGGGGTCTGGCGCGTGGCGCCCATTGTTGCCATCATCGCCGCCATTTCCATCGTCATCACGGCCTCTTACATCATCCGCATCATTGGCAAAGTCTTCTTTGGTCCCATGCCCGAAGCGTTCGAACATCATATTGGCGATGTGACCGTTTTGGATAAGGTGGCCCTGGTGGTGTTGTGCGTGATCATGATCGCCATTGGTGTTTATCCGGCAGTGATGAGTCCGCTGGTAGCCTCAGGCGTAGAGAGCATCCTGCGCCTGTTTGGAGGTGCTTAAGTGTCTATCCCGAGCTTTGAACCGACCATGCTCCTGGCAATCCTGCCGGAAATCCTTCTGTTGGTGCTGATTGGCTTTGTGATCGCCCTGGACGCGATCTGGAAGCCCGAACGGCGCCGCATCTTGGGCTGGGTGACTGCCGGCGGCCTTCTATTGATCATGGTCGTTGCCTTGCTGGTATCTCGCCCGGTAGATGGGGAAGCCCGCTTGATCTTTGGCGGCATGCTGCGGCAGGATTGGTTTGGCTTTGCCTTCAAGCTGCTCTTCCTTTTCAGTGCGGCGGTTACGGCGCTTTTTGCGATGGATATAAAGGGCGCTGGTCAGAAGGGCGAATTCTATACTCTGATGCTTGTCTCGACCCTGGGGATGAACTTGATGGCCTCCTCGGCTGACTTGATCATGCTCTACCTGTCCATTGAAACCACCTCCATTCCGCTTTACATCCTGGCTGGCTTCATGACCCGCGATGATAAATCGGTCGAGTCGGGCTTCAAATACTTGTTGTTTGGCGCGGTCACCTCTACCGTCATGCTCTATGGCTTCAGCTTGTTGTACGGCTTCTCGGGCCAGACCAATCTCTACCACCTGTCCCTGGCTTTCTATGACGCCCAATTCCCCGACCTGGCAATGCTGGCTGGACTGCTGTTGGTGCTGGTGGGTTTTGGCTTCAAGGTATCGATTGTGCCCTTCCACTTCTGGGCGCCGGATGTCTATGAAGGCGCACCTACACCTGTGGCAGGCTTCCTCTCGACCGCATCCAAAGCTGCCGGGTTTGCGGTGCTGCTGCGGGTTTTGATGGCGCTTTTTACCCCGGTGGCGGCTGGCTATTGGGTAACTTTGCTGGCGATCGTTTCGGTCTTGACCATGACGCTGGGCAATTTTCTGGCCCTGGCGCAGAAGAACATCAAGCGCATGCTGGCTTATTCTTCAATCGCCCATGCCGGGTATATCTTGATCGGGGTGGTTTCGCTGTCGCAGTTGGGTGGGACGAGCGTGGTTTTCTACCTGCTGGGTTACTTACTGACCAACCTGGCGGCTTTTGGCGTGGTGGTGGCCTTCTGGCAGGTGGTCGGTTCGGACGAGATCGCTTCGTATGCCGGTATGAGCCGCCGCTCGCCCTGGTTGGCGTTGGCAATGTTGGTGGCCCTGCTTTCGCTGGCAGGCATGCCGCCCTTGGTGGGTTTTGTGGCCAAGGTTTTCGTCTTTGCCGCTGCCGTGCAGGCCGACCTGATCTGGCTGGCGATCATCGGTGTGCTCAACTCGATCGTTGGTCTGTACTACTACCTGACGGTGCTCAAGGTGGTTTATTTGTATCGCTCGCCCGATGATGACAAGCCGATCTCGGTTAGCCGCCCATACGCCATTGCTTTGCTGGTGCTCACTTTGGGCATCATTCTGGTGGGCACCATCATGGGGCCGTGGTTTGCCTGGGCAACTACTGCCGCACAAGGGATCTTCTAACGCATCTTGTGGGAGGATGCGCTGTAAGAATGTTGACATTCATTATCAGCTTATGATAAAATCTGCCCGCTATGAAACAAAATAACGACTCGGCCAATCTGAACCAGGCAATGAAGGCCATGTTGAATGTTACCCCGATTGCCTTGGGGGCGCAGATTGGTTGTATTACCCTGGTCATTGTGCTTGGTGCTTTGTTTGGCGGGTTGTTGATCGATAAGTTCTTAGATACCAAGCCGATATTTACGATCATTCTGCTGTTGGCTTCGGCGCCGTTGTCTTTGTATCTGACGTTTTACCTGGCAATGCGGGTCGTCAAGTCCATGCCACCCCCTCAGATGGGGCAGTCGGCGGCAAAGAAGGTTCAAGACGAAGAAGAGGAGGAACTCAGTGACTGAAGAAAAGACCAAGAGACGGTTTGGGTTCAAGCGTTGGATCGTGTTGGCCCTGGTCGCGGCAGGAATTTACTGCGCCTTCTTTGGCCCCTCGGTGTTGAAGCCGATCAGCCCAATGGTTGTCTTGCCTCCTGAGCCAACCGGGTTGAATATCTTTGGCTTCCAGATCACCAACTCGATCCTGGCAACTTTGATTGCCGATCTGCTGCTGATTCTGGTGGCAGTGTTGGCGTATCGTTTCAGCAAGAGTGGCAAAGAAATCCCTTCAGGTTTTTATAATGCCTTTGAAGCGCTGGTCGAATTCTTGTGGAATAATGTCCAGAATTCGGCTGGCAAATGGGCCAGGCGTGTTTTTGCCATCCCTGCCACGATCTTTTTGCTGGTCTTTGTGGCTAACATGGTCAAGTTGTTACCCGGCTTCGAAAGCATCGGCTACATGAAAGAAGCGCACGGTGCTTACGGATACAAGGCCGTGACGTTGATCCCCGGTTTCCTTTACACCATTGATAAGGGGCATCCCATTAGCGAAGCCGGGCATGATGCCGCACCGGCCCATGCCGAAGAAGCCGGGCATGCCGAAGATGAGCATACGGTCGGCGCCACAGAGATCAGTGAAGATAAGTATTATGAAGTGGTGCCCTTCTTGCGTGGCTCAGCCACCGACATCAATTTCCCCTTTGCCCTGGCTATCATTGCCGTGGTAACCACCCAGGTCTTTGGGGTTATGTCGCAGGGCGTTGAATATTTCCATAAGTTCTTCCCGGTGCGCGACTTAAAGAAAGGTGCTTTTGGGGTCATCAACCTTGTTGTAGGTCTGCTTGAGTTGGTGCTCGAGTTTGCAAAGATCCTTTCGTTTGGCTTCCGTCTTTTTGGTAATATCTTTGCCGGTGCGCTCTTGCTTTCGATCGTGGGCGCCCTGACGGCGGTCGTCGTTCCGGCTGGCTTGTATGGCTTCGAAATCTTCTTCGGCGTTATCCAGGCCTACATTTTCTTCCTGTTATCAGCAGTATTCATGGGCGGGGCCACTGTCAGCCATGGTGGCGAGCACGCCGAAGCACATCATTAAGCATACGAGTTACGTAAATTACACAAGGAGAAGCGACTAAATGGAGTACAACGAATTCTTCGTGAATGGCATGAAATTGATTGGCGCTGGCCTGGCTATGTTGGGCACCTTTGGCGCTGGTTTGGGCGTTGGCTTGGCGGCTTCGGGTGGTGTACAGGCAATGGGCCGCAACCCTGATGCCGCTCCAATCATCCAAACGAACATGATCCTTGGCATGGCTTTTGCTGAAGCGGTTGCTATTTACGCTTTGGCTGTGTCGCTGATCATCATTTTCGCCGCCTGAGCCCTTGCGGAATCATTCCTCGAGGAGTCTGGATAAATGGAAAAACTTGGTATCAATCTAGGTTATTTGCTCTTCCAGATCTTCAATTTCGCCATCATAGCCATTGTTCTGTACGCTTTGGCTTATAAGCCGATCTTGAAAATGCTGGAAAACCGCAAGCGGAAAATCGCCCAGGCGATGGAAGATTCGCAGGTTGCCGCTGAAGCGCGTGCCAATGCCGAGCAAGAAGCAGGCAAGATTGTTGCTGATGCGCAGTCTAAGGCCAGTCACTTGGTACGCGAGGCCACCGAGCGGGCTGAATCGGCCAACCGCGACGTGCGCGTGGCTGCCGAAGCCGAAGCCTCTAAGATACGCGAGCAAGCCCAGGCTGAAGCTCAGGTAGAGCGCGATCGCATCTTGGGCGAGCTGCGCGGCCAGGTGGCGGCACTTTCGATCGCTGCGGCGCAGAAGTTGGTCGGCGAGGCGTTGGACGAGAAGCGCCAGCATGCCCTGATCGACGAGTTCTTCTCGGGTGTCAAATCGGGCAAGGTGACCGTGTTGGAAGGCACCGGCCTGAACGGCAGTTCGGCTGAGGTAACCAGCGCACTGCCCTTGACCCCCGCCGAGATGGAAACCGTCAAGCGGGACGTGCTTTCGAAG
>Ga0209605_1000561_pt1 | contig 46486 bp, 34 predicted proteins | sample AD_UKC035_MetaG_FD_184408 | JGI IMG/M metagenome (GOLD analysis project Ga0209605, IMG submission 184408) | Active sludge microbial communities of municipal wastewater-treating anaerobic digesters from USA - AD_UKC035_MetaG (SPAdes) (version 2) | ecosystem: Engineered > Bioreactor > Anaerobic >...
CTCCGCCAGTCTGAGCGGTAGAAACGGTCGTTCGTTTACGCATATCACTGGTGGACGTAGCAACTTTGTTGCGCGTCCACCAGCTCTCATGCCATCTGTCACCCCTAGAGTCCTCGACCTGTGGAATGTGTGGTCAACAGGTCACGTTCGTTCCCTGCCGTTCCAGCCCTGCCCCCCTGCCTTCGAGGACTCTACATTAGCGAGGCGCGGAGGAGGGGTGGTCAAGCACAGCAGGGTCTTCATGTGCCTGGGGACTCGACTGGGTCTGAGGCACGCCTCGCTAGGTTTTCCGGCGTTCGAGCGGGTGCCGGTATTTTCTCTTGAACCGGTTGCAGGAGGCCATCGAGGTTTTGCCGTCGTCGTTCTCCCAGACTTCGTCGAACCGGGGTTCGCGGGGCGGCGCGCGGAGGGATTTCTCGCCGAGAATCCGGCCCTCGTTGTCGCAGGAGACCTCGAAGTAACGGATCTTCTGATTCCGGTCGAGGCGGTTGGATAAGATCACCAGAACAGTGCGTCGCATGGATGGGTCCAGGGTGTGATCAGGTTGGTGTTGGTTCCGTCAAACTCAAGGCGCGATCGTCCGCACAAGGCGCGTAGGGTAGCCTCCCGCGTACTCCCGGCGGAAGTCGCGCATCAGATCCAGCCCGATCGCCCGTGCCTGGCATTCGATGGTATCGACAAAGTCCGTCGCCGTCTCGCTCTGGCGGTGGGCTTCGCAGCAGGCGGTGCAGACGCGGATCTCGAGCTGGCCGTTGTCGGCGGCGTAGACATGATACGGCCACCAGAAGCACTCGGTGGGTTTCACCCCTGCCTTGTGCAAGCGGCAGCGCCGGGCGCGATCCAGGAACTGGCAGCGGTGCCGCTGGTCGTACAGGTGGAAGCCCGCGTGGGTCAGGGGCATCATGCGCGCCTCGAACTGGGCGCGTTCCCCGGGGTGGTTGGCCTCGAGCCACGCGGCGAGCGCCAGGTACTCGGTATCGGGCAGGAAGAGGAATCCGCTGTGGCAGCAGGCGGCGCCGGCGGCCTGGCAGGCTTCGGCCAGCCGTTGGTTCAGGGGGCTGATGTTCGCCTCGTTCATGCGGAGGCCGTTGGGGAGGTGGCGGTCGGGGCCAGGATCGCCACCGACATGCCGTGAATGATCTTCTTGTCCGCCGGGCAGACTGTTGCCAGGCAGCCCCCAAGCCGGGCCTGCGCCGCGGCGCCGTCCCCGGCGACGAAGTAATACGGACAGAGCCGCACCCGGCCGGCGAGGGGGATGAGGGTATCCGCGCCCGGGTCATACCACGAGACCCTGACCTCGCGCGGCTTTCGGTATCGCTGCAGCACACGGGGTGACTCGTCGAAGCCCTGAATCGCGGCGTCGACGGCGGTTCCCCACGCTTCTGCGGAGAGGTCGTTACCCAGGGAAACGCCGTGGGAGCTATGGCTCTGGGGGGAGAACCCGGACACTTTCAGGACCAGCTCGCGGCCGCGCTGGGAGAGTGTCTTGAGCTGGCGCCAGTCGGTCAGCTCGAGTTCGGGGATCACGCCGTGCGGCGGGACCGGTGCCGGGTCCACAATCCAGGTATAGGGGACCACCCGCAGCAAGGTCTCGAGGGTCGTGTCCCCGAGTTCGCCGCGCCACCACGCCTGCAGCCGCGGGTTCCAGAGGAGGCCGAGGAGGATCTTCTCTTCGAACAGCGGTTTGGGCGGGGGCGTCAGCCGGATGGCGCCGCGGCAGGCGCGGTCCAGGAGATCGCGCGCGCACGGGACGTGGTCGACGTCGAACAGCTCGAAGAACCGGTAGACGGCGTCGCCGTCGCGGATATCCCGGGCGTTCCCGTCCTGGACCTGGCAGGTGACGGGAGTGTGCGTGTGCCCGGCCAGGCTGCGGCAGAGCCATTCCATTTCCGGGCGATAGGTTTGGGCCTCTTCGGACACGACGATGTGGATGCGGGAAGCGTCGGCGAACAGGGACTGGAATCCGTCCAGCATGCCGTGGGGTCCTCCGACCAGTCCGGGTTCCCAGGGGGCATAGACCTCGTTCAGCCAGGCGGTCAGGCCGATTCCTCCGGGCAAGCTGTCCAACTCCGTCAGCGCCATCCCCGTGTCCGTGAGCAGGAGGTCCGGGCGGATGACCCGCGGCACCTGGCCGCGCAGCGCCGGCGTCCGTTGCATGGCGACGAGCCAGTCAGGTTTGCCGCGGTCCAGCACGGAGGCCACCCATGGGAAGCGGCTGCCGGCGGCGCTCTCGCGATAGAGCCGGTCTGCCGCCTGATAGAACCGGAGCAGGACGGCCCCCAGGCGGTCAAGGTCGGCGGCCACGGCCGGGTCGATGGGGAATGCGGCGGGCGACGTCCGCCAGCGGTGTCCTGCGAAGAGGCCGCCTTCCGGCATCCTCTCGAGCACGCGGCGGGCGCGGGCGCGGTCCTCGAAGGCGTTCATCCTAGCGAGGCGCGCCTCGGACCAATGAAACATGCAGTCCAGAGAAACCGTGGGGGGCGGCGGGGCACCCTGCCTCCGCGCCTCGCTAATATGGAGTCCTCGACGGAGGAAGGGGAGGCCTGGAACAGCAGGGGCCAAACTTGACCTGTTTGCCACATATTCCGCAAGTCGAGGACTCTAGGGGCGCGGCACCCAGCCCTTGCGGTACTCCCGCTCCCACAACTTCCGGGCGGCGCGATCGCCGGCCAGGCGTCCGTTGCGCGGATCACACGTCACGGCGCCCGACGTTCGCCAGGCGATGTTGCCGAGATGACACAGCAGCGTGCTCCGGTGTCCTTCGTCGATGTCGGCCCGCGGCTGCCGACCCGACCGGATGGCGTCGAGGAAATCGCGCAGATGCGGCGCATCGCCGCCGGTTCCGGGCACCTTCTGGATCTCCTTGTCCGCGGCATCATAGATCCGGTAGCCGGTTCCGTCCGTGACCAGCGTGCCCTGATCGCCGTGAAACGAGGCGCCGAAGCCGGATCCTTCGAGGCCGTGCCGCTGGCAGCTCCGTCCTTCCCAGGTGATGGCGCGGTCTCCGAACTCGAAGGTCACCACTTGGGTGTCGGGTGTCTCCTGGTCGTCCGGGAAATGGTAGCGGCCGCCACCCGAGACCACGCGCTGGGGGAAGTCGACCCCCAGGCCCCACCGGCAAAGGTCGAGGGCGTGGATGCCATTGTTGCCCAGCTCGCCGGTTCCCCAGTGCCAGAACCAGTGCCAGTGGTAGTGCACGATGTTGTCCCGGAAAGGGCGCTCGGGGGCAGGCCCCTGCCACAGGGTCCAGTCCAGTCCGGCCGGTACCGGCACCGGGCGCCCCCGCCCTATGGACCCCCGGGTGTTTGTGTACCAGCCGCGCGAGAAGCGGACTGTCCCGACCGCGCCGGCGCGGACCCGCTCGATGGCCTCGATGATCTGGGGCATGGAACGGCGCTGCATCCCCACCTGCACGACGCGCCGGTGTTTTCGCGCGGCGGCGATCATCCATTCGCCCTCCTGCGGGTTATGGCAGGCGGGTTTCTCGACGTACACGTGCTTCCCCGCGCTGCAGGCGAGGATTGTGGCCGGCCCGTGCCAATGATCCGGGGTTGCCACCACCAGGGCATCCACGGACCGGTCGTCGAGCACGCGGCGCACATCCCGCACGCCGCGCGGTTCGCGGCCGCCGCCCTTGACCACCGTCTGCACGCCTTTGGCGAGCGCCCGGTCGTCGACGTCGCAGACGACGCCGATCTCGACGCCGCCGAGCTTCAGAAAGCCGGCGGCGAGGTCGCTGCCGCGGCCATTGGCGCCCATCACCGCCAACACGATCCGGTCGTTGGCGCCGAGGACGCGCGGACCCCAACCGGGGCCTGCGGCCCAGGCGATGCCTGCGGTGCCCAGCGCGGTTCGCTGGAGAAACTGACGACGCGAGAAGGGATTCATCGGGAGATCGTGCGCGGTTTCGGTTGGTAAGGTCCGTACGGCAGCGCGTCGGGCGTCACGCGGATCTCCGTGGTGACCTTGAACGGCGCGGGGGCGCCGACATCATACGTCAGCTCGACCCCATAAGCTTTCCACCCCTGGGCCGGAGGCTCGACCCGGCCGATGTACACCCCGCCTCCCTGATCGGCCAGCGCCTCGCTCGTCCACGCCGGTCCCAGGGTGTCGAGCCGGAAATCGCGCGCGGACGGGTTCGTGGCCTGCCACAAGCGGACCGCGACCGGCCGGTCGACCGTTTCGACCCGGAGTGTATTCGGGCCTTGAGCCCGCCAGGTGAACCTCGGGAGCGGGGTCTTGTGGAGCTGCATGTGGTACCAGGCCAGCAGGGTCTCCCAGGAATCGCTCTTTTTCATCGAGTGATCCGTGTTGGGAACGTACCGCAGGTACTTCGGCCCTTTCAGGTCCTTGAAATAGAACTGGGACGAGTCGGGCAGGAAGAACTGATCGCCGCACGCATTCAGCATGAGCTTGGGCATCGTCAGCCGATCCCGGTACTGGTAGGGCTCGACGAGATCGAGCAGTGTGCCGAACTCGGGCGTTCCCATCCAGTCCATGATGCCGGCATCGACATAATCCTGCACGGCGGGCGCGAAGAAACCGTAGACGCGGTAGTGATGCTCGAACGAGGGGACGAGGTTGAGGAGGTCGATGACGATGGGACAGATCGCGACCACCCGGCGGTCGACGATCGCGGTCGTCCATGTCGTCCAGCCCCGCTTCGATCCGCCCGCCACCACAAATGTCGTCACCGGCACGCCTCCGCCCTCCGCCCCCGCGCAGAAGGCTGTCATCGTGTCCATCGCCCGCACCGCCGCTTTGGTCATCGGCAGCCGGGCCGGCCATCGCTCATCGCCTGTCCGCAAGAAGCGGTCCCACGTGTAGGCGATCAGATCGTCTTCCACCCGTTCCCGGCCGTCATTCATGAACACCAGCGGTTGGTTGGGGACCATCCGCAGCTCGGCGACGACCGATTTCGTCGCCTTGGCCACGTGGAGGAGCTGCTCGGGCGGCTTGGGCAGGCGTGAGTCCTTGTTGTTGCCGCCGCCGATGAAGAGCAAGCCCGTCGCATGCTCGACGTGATCGGGCCGGGCCACCACCAGCCAGTGACGCCAGAGGGTCTGATTCACCTCGGCCGGCGTCAGCCACGATTGCGAGGTCAGATCAATGACCGTTACGGTGACGTCCGCCACGCGCTCGCTCGAAGCCACGCGCCAGCTGTAATTCGTGTCCGGCGCCGCCACATAGCGGTCCAGGGCGGTCTCGAGCTTCCGGCTCGTGCCCTGGGGCGAGGCGCAGCCCGACGCCAGCAACAGCAGCCCAATCCCTAGCGAGGCGCGCCTCAGATCCAACCAAGTCCGCGATCCCATGAAGCCTTCCTGCCTTTTAGGACCCCCTCTCCCGCGCCTCGCTAATGTAGAGTCCTCGACGGAAGGAGGGGAGGCCTGGGACCGGACCGGACCAAACTTGACCTGTTGACCGCAACGTTTCTCAGGAACATAGGGGGCCACACGCATCCCCTCTAAAAACGGCAGAAACCCGATCGTGTCAATGCGCGAGACAAGATGCCAGGGTGCGTCAGGGATTATCCAGCGCCGGCAGCGGGAATGCCGCGGAGGGGGTGTGCTGAGCACGGAGAATGCGTTCGAGTGGGTCGAGGACCTCCGGGTGGCGCGCGGCCACGTTGCGGGTCTCCGCCGGGTCGCTGTCGAGGTCGTACAACTCGGTGACAATCCGCGGTGGTGCCGCGGCGCCCCGGGTCCTGGCCGGCGCGGCCGGGGCCAGCTGCTGGCGCACGGCCTTCCAGTTGCCCTGGCGCACGGACTGCTGGCCGCCGTAACCGGCAAACTCGCGGTAGAGCCAGGGTCGGGGTGGCTGCGGTTCGCCTCGCAGTGTGGGGACGAAGCTCAGGCCGTCCAAGCCTTTCGGAATGTCCGCCGCATGCCCTGCCAGGTCCAACAGCGTTGGCAGCCAGTCCTCGAAGCCGGTGATCCGATCGGACTCGGTCCCGCGGGGGATGCGGCCGGGCCAGCGCACAATGCAGGGCACGCGAACGCCGCCCTCGTAGAGCGATCCTTTCCGCCCCCGAAACGCGCCTGCCGACTGAAAGAACTCGCAGTCCGTCCCCCCCAGCCGATTGTAGAGGGGTCCGTTGTCGGAGGTGAACACGAACACGGTGCGTTCATCCAGTCCGAGGCTTGCCACCAGGGTCATCAGCGACCCGATCTCGCGGTCCATGCGCGTTACCATGGCCGCGTAAGCTGCCCGCGGGGTCCGATGGGGCAGATACGCGCGATCCCCGACATACGGCTCTTCGGGGAACTGCCCGGCGTATTCGGCCAGGGAATCCTCGGGCACCTGCAACGCCAGGTGCGGCACCGTGGTGGGGAAGAAAAGGAAGAAGGGCCGATCCCGGTGCTCCCGGATGAAGCGGCGCGCCTGTTCGGCGATCCGGTCCGGTGCGTACTCACGGCCCGAGTAGGACCGATAGCTCTCCGGCTTCGTGGGATCGGCGTCTGCGGGGAGCTTGGCGTGGGCGGCAGACTCCGGGTTGTCGAGCGGCACTCGGCGATCATTGTCCCACAAATAGGTGGGATAGTAGTTGTGGGCGTGCCGCTGGCAATTGTAGCCGAAGAACCGGTCGAATCCCTGGCGGAGCGGATCGCCGGTCGATCCGGGTCCGCCCAGGCCCCATTTGCCGAAGGCGCCGGTGACGTACCCCCGCAATTGGAGCAGCCGGGCCACGGTTGCCGTGCCCTCCGGCAGGGGCCATTGGCCTTCCGGCCTGGCTTCGCGGTTGTCACGCACCGGCGCGTGCCCGGGATGGAGTCCCGTCATCAACACACAACGCGAGGGGGCACAAACCGCGTTGCCCGCATAATGCCGGGTCAGGCGCATGCCCTCGGCGGCGAGTCGATCCAGGTGCGGCGTTCGGATATGCTGCTGGCCGTTGCATCCCAGATCGCCGTAGCCGAGGTCATCCGCCACCACGAACACGATGTTGGGCGGAGGGGTGAGCTCGGCGGCTTTGCCTGGCAAGAGCGTAGCGCCGGCCAACAGAATCCATAGTGCCCGGGTTTTCATAAGAGAGTGGCCCTGTGGGACCGTCAATCGCCGAGCAGCCGCTTCAGGTTCGCCCGGGCCTCGGCGGCGCGATCCCGGTCCCCGGAAGGCGTGTACGCGCGCCGGGCGAAATCGAACCATTCGCAGTAGTTGGCCCGGTCTTTGTCGGCCACCGGCTCGGCGCGCGTCTCCCGGCACTGCTGCGCCCCCTTGGGATCATAATGCCGGCAATTGAGACAGACCCTGAGGTCGGCGCGGCATTGGTCGCAGGTGTCGTTTCGTCCCGGCGGCCGGTCAAAGGTCCACTCCCGTCCGCAGCGGTGGCAGTGTCGTGTCATGGCCGGAGGCTAGCCCTTCGGGAGCCCTACGGCAATAACGCGCCGCGCGGGTCGCGCGTTCCGCACTGGCGTTTCGGATGAACTGTTTTGCGGTTGACATCGAGTCCTCTGCGACGCCTTATTGTCGAGAGCGATCGTGCCGGCATCTGCCTCCGAGCCATCCGTCGGTGGCGGGCTGAAGTCGGCGGACGGGAAGGGGTCATATCATGAGCAGCATCCGAATGATCTGCGGAGGGGCCTATGCCATCACGCTGGCTGCGGCCTTGGTCGTGGGCAGCCAAAGCGCCCGAGGCGCCACGGTGGCCTATTGGCGGTTCGAGGAAGGTCCGCTTGACGGGCCCGTTAGCCATGGCGGAGTCGCCGACGGCGTCCACTATCCGGGCGCGCTGGATTCCAGCGGGAACGGCAATCACCTCTCCGTTTGGGCCGAAGGTTGGGCGGGCTTCGCCTACCGCAGCGATCTGGCCTCGCCCGTCATTCCGCAGACCGGCGCTGCCAACGCCTTCAGTGTCCAGAACTCGGGCAGTTACCCCGCCATGTTCACGGATTCGGCCGCGATGCGCACCATGACGCCTTCCGCGTTCACGATCGAAGTCGGGTTCAAGCCGGAGACCGGCGGGTACCGGACGCTCGTGGGCCGCGACAGCCGCGGTACGGCCACCATCAACGGCGATCTGGCAGCGCTCTACCTCCAGATCGTTCCCGGGGACGCCGTCGCCATCAAGTACTGTGACGTCACGGGGGTCTGGCACGAGGCCATCTCCGCCGGCGGCGCGGTCACCGGGTTTCCGTATCCCGACACGGCCGCCGGTCATTGGTACAACATGGCCGCGGTCAGCGACGGCAGCCTTCTCTCCTTGTACCTCATGGATGTGGGCGCGGGGACCGGGTACCAACTGGTGGCGTCGACGGACATGACGGGCTCGAGCACCGACACGGCGCTCACCGCCGGCCTGGGCAGCGGCGGCGACTGGGCAGCGGGCAACTGGTCCGTGGGCCGCGGCCTCTATGCCGGGGGCCACGGCGACCGTGCCTATGGCCTGATCGACGAGGTCCGCATTTCGGATACTGCGCTCACACCGGGGCAGTTTCTGTATTCCGTGGTCCCGGAGCCGAGCGTCTATGCGTTGGGCGCCTTGGGCGGCCTGGCCCTGATGTTGCGCCGGCGCCAGCGAGCGCGCTAACCCCGCTCTCCTTTGATTCCCGCAATGCCCGCAGCAAGCCATCCTGCGGGATGTGAATTGTTGTCCGGGGTCGTCTTCAACATCCAGAGGTACTGTCTGAACGACGGGCCGGGCATTCGGACCACCGTCTTCCTCAAGGGCTGTCCCCTCCGCTGTGCCTGGTGCCACAACCCCGAAGGACTCCTGGCCCGACGCGAAATCGTCGTGGTCGAGAACCGGTGCATTGCCTGCGGCGCCTGCCGCGACGCCTGTCCGCGCGCTGGCGCGCTCGAGGGCCGCGGTCCGCTGCCGGCGCGGGTCCCTGACTGCACGCTGTGCGGCGCCTGCGCCGACGCGTGCCCGACCGAGGCGCGTCACGTCATGGGCCGGACTCTCACCGTGGACGACGTCTTGAATGAAGTGCGCCAGGATCGGCTGTTCTACGAGGAATCGGGGGGCGGCGTGACGATCTCGGGCGGGGAACCTCTGATGCAGCCCCGGTTCCTGGTGGGCGTGCTCGAGGCCTGTCGCCGGGCGTTCCTCGGCACCGTCCTGGACACGACGGGATATGGCGAACGCGACCATCTGCTGGCCGCGGCGCGTCTGGCGGATCTGGTCTTGTACGATCTGAAGGCCTTCGACACCGCCGCGCATCAGCAGTTCACCGGAGTCTCGAATCGGCTCGTCCTCGAGAATCTCGAAGCCCTCGACCGGGAGCATCAGAACCTCTGGATCCGGCTCCCGGTGGTGCCCGGATTCAACGACGACCTGGGGGATCTGGACCGGATCGCCTCCTTCGTGGCCCGGTTGCGCCACGTGAGACGGGTCAGCCTGCTGCCGTTTCATCGCAGCGGCGTGCACAAGTACCAGCGCCTCGGCCTGGCGCACGCGCTTGAGAGTGCCGAAGCACCCAGCGCGGAGCTCCTCGGCGCGGTCGAGCGGTTGTTCAACGACAAGGGTCTGCCGACGAAGATCGGCGGCTGACCGGGGCGCGCCCGCCGGCATTGTCTCCGCCAGGGCCATTGCGGTAGGCTCTCCCCGTGCCCTACGAAGCAACCGCCTGGAACAAGCACATGAAACGGCATTCTGACGGAAGATCTCAGTTCAGAGGAACCCGCGGCGGCAACCCCCCGGGGGCCCGGGCACTGCCTGCGCGCGTTGGGGTCTGGGTGTGGGGTGCGCTGGTGTGCGGGGCGCTGGCCGGCGCAGCGACGCCCGAGACCCTCGATGTCGGCAACCGGCGCCAGGTGTTCATCGATGGTCGTTTCATGGCGGAGGCGCGGAATGTGACGCTCGAGGTTCATCCGCCCAGGAAGACGGGGGACCGGACCCTCCAGCCCGAACACGCCTGGGAGCGGGGCGGCATCGGTCCGTACAGCAACGTCCTTCACGACGGCGCGACCTACCACATGTGGTACCACGCCATGGACACTGCCGGATGGGACGAGGGCCGGACGAACGGTTCCATCTGCTACGCCACCTCGAGCGACGGCGTCGTGTGGCACAAGCCCGCGCTGGGCCTGATCTCCTATGCGGGCACGCGGGCCAACAACATCGTCATTGGCCACGGCGCGATGGGCGTGACCCTCGGTCAGGACGGGGGCATGGTGTTCCTCGACCCGAACGCCCCGCCCGAGAGCCGCTTCCGGATGCTCTGTCGATTCGGCGCCATCGGCGCCCCCGGCCTGCACCTCCTCTCCTCCTCGAACGGCATCCACTGGCAGCTCACCCACAAAAGCATCTGCACCTACCGGACCAACGAGCCCCATCACCATCTGGACTCGCAGAACATCATGTTCTGGGACGATCGCATCGCGAAGTACGTCTTGTACTGCCGCCGCAATCTGTTCGACGGGGGCGTCCAGGGAAGATCGGTCGCGCGCGCCGAATCAGCCGAGCTCGGCGGCTTTCCCGTGGTGCAGGAGATGCCGGTGATGATCGGCCCCGAGCCTGGGGATCGCTGGCTGGATTACTACACCAGTGCCGCGATCAAGTACCCGTGGGCCCAGGACGCTTACTACATGTTTCCACAGGCCTACTTTCACTACCTGGGCGGCGCCATCCCGGAGTTCCCACAGCAAAGCCCGATTAATGCCGGCCCCTTGGATACCCAGTTCGCCGCCAGCCGCGATGGCAGCGCCTGGCAGCGCTACGAACGCCGGCCTTTTGTCCGCCTGGGGATGAAGGGCGAATTCGATTGGGGGTCGGCCCGGATGATTCACGGTCTGGTTCCCGACACGTCCGGCCGGGGAATGTACCTGTACTACCGCGCGAGCGATTGGCTCCACGGGTGGGACCGGAACGAGAGCAACAAGCGCCTGCTGCGGGATGCGGGCCTGGGAGCGGAGAGGAACATCGCCGTGATCAGCCGCCTCGTCCTGCGACGAGACGGGTTCATCTCGGTGAGAGCCCCGTGGACCGGCGGTGAGCTGGTGACCGAGCCGCTGCGATTCCAGGGGCGCAGGCTGGTCTTGAACGCCGACACCTCGGCCGGCGGCACGCTCCGCGTCGGGCTGATGGGGGCGGACGGCGGGCCGATCCCGGGTTTCTCGTTGGGCGAGTGCGACCTGATTCACACCTGCAACGAGGTGAACCGCGAGGTCCGCTGGAAGGGGAACCCGGACCTGGGCGCCTTGGCGCAACAGCCCATCCGGCTGCGGTTCGCGTTGAGCAACGCGGATCTCTACGCGTTTCAGTTCCGGGACTAGTCAGTTGCCGTAGCGCTTGCGAAACTCCTCCTGGCGTTCCTGGCGCTCCTTGAGCTCGGCGGCATCCATCTTGTTCAGGTACCAGCGGTGGTTGGCGGAGTCGAGGACCTCGCCGATCTTGGTGCCGAGCGCGTCGGCGGCGGCGGTCTTCTTGGGGTCGCCGCTCTGGCGTCCGGTGTGGACGAGGTGTTCGAGCTCGGGGATCATCTTCGAGTAGAAATGTTTGGCGACCTCATAGGTGCCATGCCAGTGGGTGTAGTCGGGCCCCATCATCGAGGCCCCATGCCGGGCGCGGCGGCCCTCGTGATGCCAGATCTCATACCAGGTCCAGTCCAGCTCGTTCGAGAACTCGGCGGGCCGCAGCAGCGGCTTGGCCAGGTCGTACAGCGCGGTGCCGGGCTTGGCGAACTTCTCGTGGTACAGCTCGATCAAAGCGTCGTACTGCACGTAGAAATTGTCCACCCATTGCTGTTCGTGGCAGTTCATGCAGACGCCCTGCATCGTCCGCCGCCGCGTCTCCCAGTTTACGTCCCCGCCCGGCAGCCCCATCTTCTTGTCGCTGACCTCGGGCCGGACCGAAATAGCGGGGCGATTGTTCCAGCTGATGCGGAGGCCGACGTCGTGGCTCACCGGGAGGCCGGCGACGGCAGCGCGGGTCTTGGTGGCCGGCCGCGCCGGGGTGGCGCTCATGTGACACGTCGCACAGGTCGGCGCCAAGTTGTAGTCCTCGCCCACCACCCACTTCGACGAGTCCAGGTTCAGCTTGTCTTTAAACGCCCGGAACGCGATCCCGTGCTTCGACTCGTAGTAGATCTCCATCTGCGGATGGTCCGGTCCCATGTGGCATTTCCCGCAGTTGTCCGGGTTCCGGGCCTGTTCGGCCGAGAACGAATGGCGGCTGTGACAGGCCGAGCAGGACCCTTCCGAGCCGTCCGGGTTGATCCGGCCGATGCCGGTGTTCGGCCAGGTGGCGGGGTCGAGCTTGCCGCCGGCGAGCACCTTGATCTCGGAGCCGTGGCACTGCCAGCAACCGTTGACCGCCGCCGCGCTGTTGCCCTTGGGATAGGCCGGCGTGATCATCCCGCGGTTCCCCTCGACCACTTCCGCCAACACGTTGTCCAGGGAACCGAGGATCCGCGCCCCCTTCGAGTGATGCGAGTGCGCGAATTCCCCGGCCTCGCGCGTGTGACAGCGGGCGCAGTCCTTGGGGGAGACGATCGTGTTGATCCACTGGCCTTCGTGGACATAGGCGTCGACCTCGCCTTCCTTGGACATGTGGCACTCGAAACAGCCGACGTTGGCGCGGTGGTGTTTGCTTCGGCCCCATTGCTGGTAGACGCCGGCGTTGTCGATCCGGTGGCACTCGATGCAGGCTTTGGATTCCGCCGAGAGATCGGGCAGTCCCCAGGCCTGGGCGCGCAACGTCCCGCGGTGGATCGAGGACAAACCCCCGGCCAGCAGGGAGACAACAAGAAGAGCCGTTTGGGTTTTCATGGCATGGTTTAAGAGGATGGGACGGACCGGGGCGCAGGGACGGCGCCCGGCGCGGGGCTTCCCCATCGCCGGGCATGGGTGAGCTCCCCCGCCAGAACGGGGACGGACACCCGCACCAGAATCGTGTAGACGAGCAGGCCGAACGCCCAGATCCCGAGGCAGATCAGGGTCTCGTGCATCGTGGGCAGGTACTCGACCACCTCCCCCAACGGGGTCGGGACAAAGGCAGGGATGATCAGCCCCATCCCTTTCTCGATCCAGATGCCCACGATGGCGAGGAGGCACGCCGTGTTCAGCGTGCGCAGACTGCGCGAGGCGGGCAGCATCAGGAGCGCGGTCGCCACGAGGTTCATCCCGATCGCCACCCAGATCCACGGGACCAGCGCGTTGCGCCCGTGCAGCCCGAGGTAGAGGTAGTGCGCCGAGGCCAGATGCCGCGTGTCCGCGTAGAACTCGGTGAACACTTCGCAGGCGAGCAGGAACAGGTTGATGATCATCGCCACCTGCACGATCCGGCGCAGGGTGAGGAGGGCGTCGTCGGCCACCCGATGCCGGGTGTAATGGCGCACAATCTGCAGGGTGAGAATGATGAAGGCCGGCCCCGCCGCAAACGCGCTGGCCAGGAACCGCGGGGCAATGATCGCCGAGTTCCAGAACGGGCGTCCGCCGAGCCCGACGTACAGGAAGGCGGTCACCGTATGGATGCTGATCGCCCAGGCGATCGCCACGAACACAAACGGGATGTAAAACGACTTCACCGGGGTCCGGCCGCAATACGCGCAGTAAATCAGGTACCCGCAGATGTGGAGGTTGAGCAGCAGATAGCCGTTGAGCGCGATCACGTCCCAGGTCAGCATCGAAATCGGGAAGTTGAACCGCAGCAGCAGGTGCAGGAAACGATCCGGCCGGCCCAGGTCAACGGTCACGAAGAGCAGGCACATGACGATGACCGCCACGGCCAGCAGCTCGCCGAAGATGACCACGTCGTGCAGGTGCAGGTTCCGGTAGACGTAGACGGGGATCACCAGCATCGCCGCCGCGGCCGCGAGCCCGACCAGGTAGGTGAAGTTGGCAATGTACAACCCCCAGGAGACCTGGTCCGTCATCCCGGTGGTCACCAGGCCGTGCACCAGCTGGTGGCAGTAGGCGTAGACACCCCCCAGCGCCACCGCCGTTAAGATCGCCATCCAGAGATGGTAGCGCCAGTCGCCGACGAAACTCAGCCGGAAACAGTCCCACAAGAAGGCCAGATACCGCTTCACGAGGCCTCCTGGGGTCGCGCGGGGCCGGGCGGCTCCGCATACCGGCTTCCCCGCTCGTCAAAGTAGTAGAAGAACCGGGGCAACGTCCCCACGTCCTCCTTCAACACATAGACCCGCTTGTGCTTGAGGATGTAGTGGACTTCGCTGTTGGGATCGAGCACGTTGCCGAACTTCCGCGAGCCCGTAGGACAAACCTCGAGACACGCCGGCAACCGGCCCACGCGCGTCCGGTGCAGGCAGAAGGTGCACTTCTCCATCACGCCCTTCGGCCGGGGCCGGTTCGACAGGTAGCTGACGTTGGGATTGATCGATCCCTCCGGCAGCTGCGGTTCCGCAAAGTTGAATCGCCGGGCCCAGTACGGACAGGCTGCCTCGCAATACCGGCAGCCAATGCACCAGTCGTAGTCGATCACCACCAGGCCGTCCGGTTCCTGCCAGGTCGCCTCGACCGGGCACACCTTCACGCAGGGCGGATTCGCACACTGATGGCATTGCACCGGCATGTACCACTTGTCCGGCCGCGGCACCTGCGCCGACGCGTAATGGTGATCCGACGACTCGACATCAATGCTCCCCTTCTCCATCTCGAGCACCCGGATGTACTGGATCTCCGGCGACCGCGACAGGTTGTTCTCCTGAACGCACGCGTGGACGCACCGGCGACACCCAATGCAGCGGCTGATGTTCAGGCCGTACACGAACTCGACGCCGTCCAGCGGCGGAGGATCCGTGACCCGGACCTCGACACGGTGTCGGCGGCGCACCTGGCCCCGGATCCGCGCCAGCGCGCGGTCCTTGTCGGCAGGCGTCATCTCCTTGTAGTGCTTCTGCAGGAAATCCTCGAGGCTGGGCAGATCTTCCGGGGCGAGATGGCGCAGCGGCGAGAAGGCCGCGGCCAGGGCGGACAACCCGGCGACGGCCACGCCGCCCTTGGCCAGGAAGCCGCGGCGGCTCATGTCCGGCGGATTCGGCGGCGTGCCGGGGGCAACCGGTTGTCTTGAGGCGTCCGCCATGCGTCAGTCTCCTCGAGTCTCCCTCCGCGGGAGCGCGTCGACCCGCAGCGGATTCCGCGCAGGCCCTTCATCCTGTGATTCCTGCGGGCCCATCCGGAACGTGTTCGGCCCCGGGGCGGGCTCGAGTGGCGGGAACGGCGGGGTGTGGGGGTCGTGGCATTCGATGCATTTGCGGCGGGTCTGCGTCCCGCGGGCGGGGTCCCAGGAGCCGTTGGTTCGGCCGTGCGACCCCGCCTGCCAGTCCCGGTAGACCGGCCCGTGGCACTTCCCGCAGAGGCGCGGGGGATCAGCCCACGGGATCGGCTCGCCGAAGTCGTCGACCCACGCCTCTCGGTCGGTGCGATGATGGCAGTTGAAACAGCGCGTGTTCAGGCCGTGTCGCAACCGGATTTCCGTGTGCTGGACCAGCGTCCGGTCGGTTTCGGCCGGCGACGGAATGATCGCGTGGCAGTCATTGCAGCCGTAGGTGAAACCGGCGACCGAATACGCCGGCACTCCCTTGGGTTGACGGACCGGCGTCGGATCCGTCGCCCAGGCCGGGACCACGGTTGCTGCCGGCAGTTCGCTCACATACGGCAGGGGATTGAGCAACAACACTCCCCCCCACGCCAATAACGCGATCGGCACCCATCGGCTCTGCCGCAATTTCATGCCGTTGTCCGGATCTGGAGTGGATTCTAGGTCAGATGCTAAGGATGTGCTTGACTTAGGTCAAGCGGGAGACGCTTCAGTCAGCGCCCGCGGCTGCAGACAACAGGATTGCATCGGAACCCGCTCGGCGCTTGGATAGCGCCCATGACGTTTCCCCGAATTCTCCGGCCGTTGTCAGTCCTGGCGATGCTTCTCCTCGGGGCGGGCGGGCCGGCATCGGCGGCGGCCGCCTCCACCGCGCCCTCCGCCTGGACCGTTGGGACACCGATCGTCACCTACTGGTGCGGGCCGGCCCTGTCGGAGACCGTGGTGGCCCAGATGGCCGAAGGCGGATGGAATGTCCTCTGGTGCGGGCCGAATGATCTCGACCTGCTCGCGCGCCACCGACTGCGCGGCCAGCTCACCGACCCGCTGCTCTCCCCCGCCACCCTCGATGACGCGGCTCAGCGGGAGAAACTCGACGCGCTCATCGCCCGGGTCCGCAACCACCCCGCACTCTATGCCTACTACCTGCGCGACGAGCCCAATGCCAAGGATTTCCCCGCGCTCGGCCGCCTGGTCGCCTACCTGCGCGAGCGCGACCCGGCGCATCTGGCCTACATCAACCTCTTTCCCACCTACGCCACGAACGAGCAACTCGGCAACAAGGGCGACGTGGTGACCGCGTACCGGGAGCATTTGCGCCAGTACATCGACCTCGTCCGGCCCGCGCTGATCAGCTACGACCATTACCAGTTCTCGACCCGCGGCGACAACGACCAGTACTTTCTCAACCTCGCCCTGATTCGGCAGGCGTCGCTGGATGCCGGTCTGCCGTTTCTCAACATCGTGCAGGCCTGCACGTGGACGCCTTCGATGCGGGTGCCGACCCCGGACGAGATGCGGTATCTGGTGCACACCACACTCGCCTACGGAGCGCAGGGCATCTCGTACTATGTCTACCAGTGCGCCAACCACACGGGGGGCATCGCGGGCGCCGACGGTTCGCCCACCGGCCTCTACGAGGCCCTGCGCACCTTGAACCGGGAGTTTGCCGCGATCGCCGCCCAGCTCCAGCCCCTGCGGTCGCTGGGTGTCTACCACGCCGGCATGGCGCCCCGCGGCACCGAACCGCTGCCGGAGAAGGCCGCCTTCCGACTCGATCCGCCGATCAGCGCGATCGCCTATCAGCCCCCGGAGCGCGTCCGCGGCGTGGTGATCGGCCTGTTTGGCACGACCGCGACCCGCAAGGCAGCTGAGCCCACCCACGCCATGGTCGTCAACCTCGACTACGCCGCCTCGCGCGACGTCGGCATCCGCGGACCCGGCGCCCTCGAGATCTTCGATCCCCTCGGCGCGCAGTGGATGCCCGTCCGCGGACGCCGCGCCGAGGTCCGGCTTCCCCAGGGCGGCGGGTGCTTGCTGCGGGTCAAGCCCTAGCGAGGCGTGCCTCAGACCAATGAAACATGCAGTCCCAAGGAACCGTGGGGGGCAGCGGGGCTCCCTGCCTCCGCGCCTCGCTAATGGAGAGTCCTCGAAGGCGGGGGGATGGGTTGGGAACGGCAGGGACCAAACTTGACCTGTTGACCCCATATTCCACAAGTCGAGGACTCCAGCCTGCCTGCGTCACCGTGGTGGCGCCGGGGAAGATCAGCGTCTCCTGGCCCGGCTCTGAGGCGAAGCACTACAGGATCGTCGGCACAGCGGGAGCGGTGGTCCGCTTTCTACGGCCGCCAAGTGCCCCGGTAATTGAACCGCCGGTTGGGGGCGCTGTCGCCGGCGGTGCAGAGCGAGATCGGGTCCCTGAGGTCGGCGGGGTTGTCGCACCAGTGCCAGTCCAGCGAGAACGCGTTGCGGCTCAATCCCAGGAGTCTTCGGGGCACGGCCACTTCGAGGGCGCGGCCGGCGCAGCGGTAGGGCAGTCGCGCCTGCTCGACCCATGAACCGCCATTGGCGCCGGGCTCGAATCGCTTGAGCGTGGTGGTGTGATCGTCGACCACGGAGTGGTTGACGAGGACATCGTACCCGTGCCAGCCGGTGGCCGGGTTTTGGTCCGCGTCGATCAGCAGGAGCATCCAGTGGCGGCCGGTGTGCGGGGTTAGGGCTTCCCGGGCCTCGGCGTAGAAGTAGACGCGGGTGCGGTCCGCGGCGATCTTGCAAGTGACGAGATCGTTGCGGCCGGACGTCTCCGTGTAATGCAGCCCGCCGTACCCGTCGAAGTCGCGATGGGCGGTGTCACCGGCAGTATCCCGATACTCGAGTCCGACTTGCGCCCAATCGTCGAAGCGCCCATCGATCCTGATGCGCTGCCGGCCGCGCCATTCGGGCAGGGGCCGGGCACCCTTGTAGCGGCGGATGTTCCGGGCCATCTGCATGTAGTAATTGTCCGTGTAACCGCCTTTCATCGGCTGGAGGCAGCGATTGAACTCGGCGTTGTATTGGTCGACGAAGAAGTAGGGGCTGTCGCGGCGCATGAAGGGGGTTGTCGGGCGGCCGGTCGGGGAGTACTTGCCCGCGGTCCACTCGTTCCAGTCGTTGAGGTAGAGGAACTGCGGATTGGTTTCGAGCGCTTCATCCCAGCGCTGCTGGAAGTAGATCCCATAGCCTTCCGGGTTCCGGACGGTCTGGCCGAGCCACGGCACGAGAGTGGGCTCGGGCAGGTCGAATTCGTTGAGCGTCGGCTCGCCGGTCTCGCGGGTCCAGGACTTGCCGACGAGACTTGACGGGTGCTGGGCGGGGGTGACGGCGGCTTCCTCCTTCTGGCCGTTGTGTGTCGAGACCCGATCCTCCGGCGCCATCGCGGCAACCCGCTTGTCGCCCATGTCCAGGCCGAAGCTCCAGTTGTCCTCGGTACCGACGAACCGTTGGCCGGCCCATTCATAATAGCCCCACCACATCGTGCGGAGGGTGAAGAAGCGTTTCACCTCCTGGGTGTAGTCCTTGTAGAATTCCTCGGTGAAATCGGGGTCGCCGTGATGCGGGTGGCTGGGATCGGTTTTGGCGGCGGGAACGTAGTGCGGGTTGGGGTTGGGGGGGCCCTTGCCGTTGGCGTCCACGGCCGGGTTGCCGTTGTAGAGCAGGAGCGGCTTGCCATCCCAATGGAACCAGAGGTCGGCGTGCCTGCCCGGCTTGTAGATCCGGTCGTACAAGTCCTGCACCACGGAGATCACCGGGCCGTTGAAGGCCCAGAAGCAGAACTGCGGGACGCGGTTGCCCTCGGCCTTCATGGCCTGCATCACGGCAAAGAGGGCGTCCCACTCGTCCCAGTAGCGGACGGCGTTGGTGACGTCCATCACCAGCACGTCCACCCCGGCGTCGGCGAGCATCGAGAGGTCCTTGCGGATGACATACGGGTCCTTGCTGAGAAAGTAGCCCAGCTCCGGCTCGCCCCAATGATACGAGCCCTCGGTCCAGAGCGGGTGCCGCGCGTCGAGTCGCGCCTTGGGATCCGCGGCCAGCACGCGGGAGACGTCGGCGGCATAAGGACTCTTGAGGCGGTGATTCGAGTCGCTGTGCCACGTGATGTAGAAGATCCCCACCACGCGGCGCTGGTCCTGCTTGACCGGCCCCACGTCGGCGTGCGTCGGCAGGACGCGGCCCAGCGCGTCGTGCCCGACCCAGGTGTCCGGGAACAGATCGCGGCACGGTGGCGCGTCGGCCGCAAGCAGACCGTGCGCGGCGAACAGCCAACCCAGGCAGATCAGGAGGGGCCTCGCCCCGGGGCCGCTCCAGCGTGTATCGAGCATGGGCGGATCCTACACGGAAGCGGTCGCTTGACAACGGCCGAAGGCGGCGGCCTACGGTGCCGCCTTGGGCGTCGGCGGTTCCACCGGAAGGCGGAAATGATCGGGTCGTTCCCGGATCACGCGCCGCAGCCAGGCTTCCGGATAGCCTGGCTCCGCACTCTCCCCTTGGTCGGTGCGGACGTACCCGTCGTTATACTTGGTAATCAAATGCTCGGTCAGGGCGCGCCAACGTTCCACGGTCAGCTCGGCGTGCATCACGGAGTAGTCGGTCAGGTAACGCGTCGCCAGGCGCGCATCGGTGCCCGCCAGTTCGAGTGCGGTCTTCTCAACCGCCGGCTGGAGGGCCAGGAGATGGGACTCGATGTCGTTTTGGGCCGCCCGGATCTCGGGCACCATGGCAGAGGATCTGCCCCAGGCGTAGTTCGCGGCGAGATTGAACACCCACCAGGCCGAGTCCCAGGAGAACTTTGCCATCGAGCCGGCGGCGAAGCTTCTCGGCACCGAATCGAGGCAGCAATAGAAAGGCACGTAGCAGGTTGTGTAGCTGTCGTCCATGCCGTACCACACCAGGCCCCCGACGAAGCTCGGCAGCCCGGCTCGCGATTGGGAGACGCTCGAGAAAGCCGTCTGCTGGGTCGAGATGGGGCGTTCCCAACAATACTTGACGCCATCGACCATGAAGGTGAGCGGGCGCCAGCGGCGCGGCATGCCGAACGGCCCGGCGTCGATCCCCTGCGTCATATCGAACTCGGTTCCTTCGTAATGGTCGCGGAGCAGGGCGAACACGTCGGCCACGGCGAGTTTCCTGTCCGGCCTGACGCCGAGGGGGTAGGGTTCGGCGCCGGGCTTCGACCGGTGGTAATCGGGAGAGAAGTTCTTCGAGGGCGCCACCCGCCGCAAGAGGCTCCACACCCGGGCGTCTGTAACCCGCCGTGTTATCGGCGTTGCCGGACAGTAGGCATCGCAGAAGCGAAACGGCTGTCCCGAGTTCGGATCGTACCAGCCCTTGCTCACCGCCAGGCTCTCGACATTCTCGGAGAAGAGGCAGTTCGCGGGATCATTGCGGGGAATCTCGGCCAGCCGGGCATGATTGGCGTGACACGAGATCTCGCCGTCGGGCACCCGCACGGCGGCCCAGGCGGCGCCCTTGCCTCCAGGGCCGGTGCCCACGATCTCGAGGATCCAGGCCTCCTCGGTATCGGCGATCGAGATCGATTCGCCTTCGGATTGATAGCCGTGGTCAGCGACCAACCGGGTCATGACCTGGATGGCCTCGCGCGCCGTGCGGGCGCGCTGCAAGGCGAGCTGCATCAGGTGGGGGTAGGTGATCAGCCCGTTGGTGTTGATCAGCTCCGGACGGCCGCCGAACGTCGTTTCCGAGAGCGCCAGCTGGTGTTCGTTGATGAGCCCGCCCACCACCTTGTAGGTGTGCGGCACTTGCGGAATACGCCCGCGCGGGGCTTGGGTGACCGGATTGCGCGGGCCGATCTCGATCATCGCCCCCGGCGGGTGATCCGCGGCGGGCAGGACCGCAAGGGCGGCGAAGGCGCCGGCACTGTCACAGTGGTACGTGATCATGACCGAGCCGTCCGCGGAGGCCCCGCGCGTGACCAGCAGGCTGGTGCACGCGGCGGCCGGCAAGGCGGCGCCTGCGGCGGCCAAGCCGGCTCCGAGCAGCTTGAGGAAAACCCGGCCTGGGGCGATGTGAATGGGCGCATGCATGCCGGAAGCGTAGCGACCTGGCCGGGAGCATTCAAACCCTCCTGCACGACGCAGTCCTGGCGCAACGGCTTACAGCTCATGGCTGTCGGGCATGAGGCCGATCATGCTGTTAGCGGCGACGGCGGGGTCGTGGTGTTCGATGCCTTTCCTAGTGTAGAGTCCTCGGAGGCGGGGGGGCGGGTCTGGAACGGCAGGGACCAAACTTGACCTGTTGACCCCAGATTCCACAAGTCGAGGACTCTGGCAGGACGTCATCGCGGGCTGCTCCCGCAGCCGCGGGCGCTGACCGCAGGGGTGACCCTGACCGCGGGGTTGCCGGGTCTCGGCGGCCGGAAGACGTTCATGGCATCACGGACTGGCCTGGCTCTCAGAGCCTGCCAGAAGCCACTCGAACTTGACGGTGACGTCGTCGCCGGTCTTGATGAAGCTCATGCCGGGGATCTTGGGCGTTGGCGGCGTGATCTTGTAGTCGGTCATTTTGAGCTGCTTGGTGGCGCTGAACTTGATCTTGTCGTCGGCCAGGCGCTGGAGGGTGACTTCCATGTCGATGGTGTTGGTGACGCCCGAGATGGCGAGCTCGCCCTTGGTGTCGAACTTGACGGGCGAGCCCGAGGCGGGCACGTCGCCTTTGATCTTCATCTCCTTGAGGACGTACTTGATGTCCGGGTTTTCCTTCATGCGCATGGCTTCCTGCATGATCTCGTCCATCTTCGAGGCGCCGACGAGCGTCTGGCTCTTGAGGGATTTGACGGGGATTTTGACCTCGGCCTTGGGGGCGGTCCCGGCGGTATTGAGGCTCTTGACGGACTTGAGGGATTTATCGGTGAGGAACTCGGGTTCGAGCTCGAAGAAGCCGCCGATGATCTGGCCTTTGGTGGTCCAGTCATGGATGGTCGAGGTGCCGTCGATGGTGACGACGCAGCCGGGCTTGGCGGTGTAGCGCGCCGCAGGGGCAGCGGGCGCGGCGGGGGTGAGCGCTGTGGCGGGCCAGTTGGTTGCTGGACCGTCGACGGGGCGATCGGCGCGGGCGTCGCGGCGGCGGCCGGAGGCGGGGTCCGCGACGCGATTCGTGCGGGGTTTCTGGAGCGTTTCGTAGCGGCGGCGCTGGTCAGGGGTCAGCTCGGCCTCGATGGCCTTGCGGAGCCGCCGGAGTTCCTCGCGGGCGGGACTCTCGACGGGTTTCCAGAGGTCGCGCATGCGATTCTGGCTCTCGCCAATGAGCCCGTCGATGTGCTCGCGCTGGGCCTGCGAGAGGTTGAGGCGTTCGCCCAGGCGGCGGAGGAAATCGTAGCGCTGGGCAAGAGGCGGCGTGGCGGGCATGCCGCCCGGGCCGGTGTGGGCTGTGTGGCGGGTCTTGGCGCGGTACAGGTGGGCGGCGAAGGCGCCGGAGGCCATGCCGGCGAGGAAGATGACCAAGGCGGCGGCGATGACCTTCCAGGGTTTCACCAGCCGTCTCCCTCGGCGTCCGCCGCGGCGTACACGGCGGCCTCGAGCTCGGCTTCGAGGGGCTCGAGGGTCTCGTGCCAAGCGCCCGAGGACCAGGTCCACGCCCCGAGGAGGAGAGCGAGGGCGACACAGGGGGTCGCAGCGCGCCAGAGGAGACGGGCACAGCCGGCCCAGAGGCCGGGGGCGGAGCTGTGGGGCAGACGCGCCATGATCCTCCGCTCGAAGGCGTAAGGAACGCGGTCCGAGGGCGGACAAGCCCGTGCGGCGGCGATCAACCGGCGGTGGAGATCAGCCAGGTTCATGGTCTGTACCAAGGCAGACGGCCAAGGGCGGTTTCTGGTTACAGGGGGCGCTCACAGGTATTGCTCCCGGCTCATGCGGGCCAGGATCCGGCGCATCTCGGCCCGGGCGCGGAAGGCGCGGACCTTGACGAGGGGGATGGACCAGCCGGTGAGAGCGGCGATGTCGCGGACGCTGCGGTCCTCGATTTCGAGCAGGGTAATGACGAGGCGGGCCGGGGGCGAGAGCTGGTCGAGGACGCGGCGGACCAGTTCGCGGGCGGCGTCGGCGGTTTCCGGGGCGTCCGACGGGTCGGCGGCGAACCGTTCGAGCCAGTTGACTTCATCGTCGGAGAGGTCGGCGATGGGGATTTCGCGGCGTCGGCGGTGGGCGCGGAGGAAGTCGTAACAGGTGCGGACGGCCAGGCGCATGAGCCAGTGTTCGAACGGGGCGGCGCCGCGGTAGCTGTCGAGCCGCTGGTAGGCCTTGGCGAAGATCTCCTGGACGATGTCCTCGACCTCGCTGTCGAGCCGGGCGTAGCGGCGGGCGGTGGCGAACACGCGGGGTTGATAGCGCTGGACGAGCGTCTCGAAGGCCGCAGTCTCCCCGCGGAGGACTGCTGCGACCAACTGGGCGTCGTCGACATCCACAGCATGGAAGGCTGCCGGGCCCGGACAGGGTCAGGCGAGCCCGGTGGCTTCGCCGCCGGGCAGGATGCGGATCCGGACGGCAGCGGGCACTTTGGGCAGGCCGGGCATCGTCACGATGTTGCCGCAGATGACGACCACGAAGCCGGCGCCGGCTGAGACACGCAGCTCGCTGACGGTGATGCGGAACTTGCGGGGGCAGCCCCGGAGGCCCGGCACATCCGAGAGCGAGAGCGGGGTCTTGGCGATGCAGACCGGCAAGGTGCCGAACCCGTGCCGAGTCAGCAGGTCGAGGTCGGCGCGGGCGCCCCGGTCGAAGTCGACGCCCTCGGCGCCGTACAAGGCACGGGCGACGCGTTCGATCTTGCGCTCGATGGGATCGGTGAGGGCGTAGAGGAAATGAAGGCGTCGTCGCCGGTTGCTGGCGATGGCGCGCAGCACGGCTTCCGCGAGCCCGAGGGCTCCCTCGCCGCCCCGGGCGTGGTGTTCGGCCACGACGGCTTCGACGTCCTCGCGGGTGCAGCAGCGGATGATGCGGTCGAGATCGGCGGGGCGATCGTCGGCGAACCGGTTCAAGGCCACCACCGGCTCGAGGCCGAAGCGGCGGATGTTGGCAATGTGCTGCGCGAGGTTGGCGATCCCGCCGCCTTTCGAGAACCCGCCGTGGTAGGCGATCGCCTTGGCGGTGGCCACGATGACCGCGGCGGCGGGCCGCAGTCCCGCGGTGCGGCACTTGATGTGGAAGAACTTCTCCGCGCCCAGCTCGGTGGCGAACCCGGCTTCGGTGACCACCACGTCGGCGAGTTTCAGCGCCAGGCGGGTGGCCAGGGCCGAGTTGGTGCCCTGGGCGATGTTGGCAAACGGCCCGCCGTGCACGAGCGCCGGGGTGCCTTCGAGCGTCTGGACCAGGTTCGGATGGACGGCATCGCGCAGGAGCACCTGCATGGCGCCCACGGCTTCGATCTCCCGGGCCGTCACGGGCGCCCCGGCGTAGGTGTAGCCCACGACCATCCGGCCGAGCCGCTCGCCCAGATCGGCGAAATCCCTCGCCAGACAGAGCACAGCCATCACTTCGGATGCCGGCGTGATGTTGAAGCCGTCGCGTCGCGGCACGCCGTTCTTGGGGCCGCCCAGGCCGACGATGATGTCCCGGAGCGACCGCTCGTTGAGGTCGATGACCCGGCGCCAGACGATCCGGCGCGGGTCGATCCCGAGCGAGTTTCCGTGCTGCAGATGGTTGTCGACCATCGCCGCCAGCAGGTTGTTGGCCTTTTCGACGGCGTACATGTCGCCGACAAAATGCAGGTTGATCGCCTCAGCGGGGACCACCTGGGCGCGGCCGGCTCCGGTCCCGCCTCCCTTGATGCCGAAGTAGGGCCCGAGCGAGGGTTCCCGGACGCAGGCCATCGAGCGTTTCCCCAGCCGGCGCAGCGCGTCCGCCAGACCGACGGTTGTCGTGGTCTTGCCCTCCCCCTGAGGCGTGGGGGTCATCGCCGTCACGAGCACCAGATGGCCGTCCGGTCCGTCCGCGCGGGCGGTCAGCTCCTCGAGCGGCACTTTGGCGATGTAATGTCCGTGGGGCAGGATTCGGTCGGCGTCGAGCCCCAGTTCGCGGGCGACGTCGTGAATGCGGCGTGGCGGTTCCCCCAGGAGGCGTGTGTCAGGATCGGGCATAGCGCAGTACAGGATCTCCTCGTCCGTGGCCGCACGGCTTCGCGGCGTCCGCGGTCGGTTGGCTTTGCAGCATACGGGGCTCTCATGGGCTGTCAACGCGCTGGGCAGGCTCCTGCCCGCCGGAGCCGTTTCGCGGTGCTTGCGCCGGTTTCTCGACGGGCGATACTCTGGGGGCATGGCGCACGCTGATTTTGTTCATCTGCACGTCCACACGGAGTACTCGTTGCTGGACGGGGCGTGCCGGCTGGACCGCTTGCTGGAGCGGGCGCACGAGCTGCAGTTCCACTCGCTGGCGATCACGGATCACGGGGTGTTGTACGGGGCGATCGATTTCTACCAGGCGGCGCGGGCGCGGGGGATCAAGCCGATTTTGGGCTGCGAGGTTTACGTGGCGCCGGGGAGCCGGTTCGAGAAGAAGACGGCGAGCGGGGGGCGGGATGCGTATCATCACCTGGTTCTGCTGGCGGAGGACGAGACCGGCTACCGCAACCTGGTGCGGCTGGTGACCGCGGCCCATCTCGAAGGGTACTATTACAAGCCCCGCATCGACAAGGAGCTGCTCAGCCAGCATCGGGCGGGTCTGATGGCGCTTTCGGGCTGTTTGAAGGGGGAGATTGCGGAGCTGATCGTGCGCGACCAGCTCGAGTCGGCGCGGCAGGCGATCGACTGGTACCGCCAGGTTCTGGGGGCGGACCGTTTCTATCTCGAGCTGCAGAATCACGGTCTGCCGGAGCAGGCCAAGGTGAACCGGCAACTTCTCGAGTGGGCGCCCGAGTTTGGTTTGAAGGTGGTGGCGACCAACGACGTGCATTACGTGCGCCAGGAGCACTGGCGGGCGCATGACTGCCTGATCTGCATCGGCACGCAGACCACGCTGGATGACACCCGGCGCCTCCGCTATGCGCCCGGCCAGTTTCATCTCCGGTCCGCCGAGGAGATGAAGGCGCTGTTCGCGGAGGTGCCCGAGGCGATCCGCAACACGGAGGAAGTCGCCCAGCGCTGCAACGTCGAGCTGCGATTCAAGCAGCTTCACTACCCGACGTACGAGCCCCCCGAGGGGCGCACCCGCGAGGGGTATCTGCGCGAGCTGCTCGTCGAGGGGCTGCAGCGACGCTACGGGCTCAGCGCGCGGTTCGAGGAGGGGCGCCTGGCGGTGGACGCCGTGGCGGATCCGCGGCGGCTGCCCACGTATGCGGCTCCCGAGGCCGGGACCGACGGCGGCGGGGAGAGGGCGGCGGCCGCGGCGGCGGTCCGCGCGGTGGCGGATCGGGTCGAGCTCGAGCTCGGGGTGATCGAGAAGACGGGGTTCGTCTCGTATTTTCTGATTGTGGGGGATTTTGTGCGGCACGGCCGGAGCCGCGGGATCACGTGCGTGGCGCGGGGATCGGCGGCCGGCTCGATTGTCACCTATCTGCTCGAGATTTCGAATGTGGATCCGCTCCGCTACGGGTTGTTGTTCGAGCGGTTCCTGAACCCGGAGCGCGTGAACCCGCCGGACATCGACATTGATTTCGCGGACGACCGCCGGGCGGAGGTGATCGAGTACGTGCGCGGCCGGTACGGCCGGGATTGCGTCGCCCAGATCATCACGTTTGGCACGATGGGGGCGAAGTCCGTGATCCGGGACGTGGGCCGGGTGATGGGGGTGAGCTACGCGGACTGCGACCGGCTGGCGAAGCTGGTTCCCAGCGACTTGAAGATGACCCTCGAGAAGGCCCTGAAGCAGGCCCCCGACCTCCAGAAGGCCTGCGACGAGAACGACACGTACCGGGAGCTCATCGAGGTGGCCTTCGTCCTCGAAGACCTCACCCGGAACGCGTCGGTCCACGCCGCGGGCGTCGTCATCGGCCCGGAACCGCTTGTCCAGCTCCTCCCTTTGAAGCAGGACGAGGACGGCGCGATCGTGACCCAGTACGCGATGGGGCCGGTCGGCGATCTCGGACTGTTGAAGATGGACTTCCTGGGGCTGAAGACGCTGACCGTGATCCGCAACACGTGCGAGCTGGTGCGGCGGACCCAGGGGGTCGAGATCCCGATCGATCACCTTCCCCTCGACGACCCCGACACCTACGACCTCCTGAACAAGGCCAACACCCTCGGCGTGTTCCAGCTGGAATCCGGCGGGATGCGCGATCTGTGCCGGAAGTTCCAGATCAGCTCGATCGAGCACATCACGGCGCTGATCGCCCTGTATCGGCCGGGCCCGATGGACCTGATTCCGGAGTTCATCCAGCGGCGGAACGGCGAGCTGGCCATTGCCTACGAACATCCCCTGCTCGAACCGATCTGTCGCGAGACCTACGGCATCATGGTCTACCAGGAACAGGTGATGCAGGCCACCCAGGCCCTGGCCGGCTACACCCTCGGCGGCGCCGACCTGCTCCGCCGGGCGATGGGCAAGAAGAACGTCGAGGAAATGGCGCAGCAGCGCGCGGTCTTTGTCGAGGGCTGCCAGAAGAAGAACCAGATCCCCGAAGCCACCGCCCAGCGGATCTTCAATCTCCTCGAACGCTTCGCCGGGTACGGCTTCAACAAGTCGCATGCCGCCGCCTACGCGGTGGTGGCCTATCAGACCGCCTATCTGAAGGCGAACTACCCGGTCGAGTTCTTCTGCGCGATGATGACGAACGACATGGCGGACACCGCCAAGCTCGGGGCCTACATTGCCGAGGCCCGCGCCTTCGGCATCGAGGTGCTGGGGCCGGACGTCAACGAGAGCGGCGTCCATTTCGCGCCCGCGCCGCCCCGGCCGGGCGCCGCCACGCCCGGGCGCGCGATCCGGTTTGGCCTGGTGGCGATCAAGGGCCTGGGCGAGATCGCGGTCCAGCAGATCCTCGACGCCCGGCAGGCGCACGGTCCGTTCCGGTCCCTCGCCGACCTCTGCGCGCACGTGGACACCCGCACCGTCAACCGGAAGGTGCTCGAGGCGCTCATCCGCTCCGGTGCCTGCGACGCGCTGGGTGCGTCCCGCGCCGCCCTGTGGGCGTCCATCGACGCGACGCTCGCCCGGGCGGCGAGCGCAGCCCAGGATCGGACCCGCGGCCAGACCTCGCTCTTTGGCCTGCTCGAAGGCGGCGATCCGCAGGCGCTGTCCCCGATCGTGGCCGTCGAGGAGTGGCCGGAGTCGGAGCTCCTCGCCGCCGAGAAGGAGCTTCTGGGTTTCTATGTGAGCGGCCATCCGCTGGCGGCCTGGGCGACGGTGCTCGAGAAGTACGCGCTGGCCACGGCGAGCTCGCTGGCGGGGCTCGAGAGCGGGTCCATGACCCGCGTCGGCGGGCTGGTGACGAGCGCGCAGCCCGGCATCTCGAAGAAGAACGGCAAGCCGTATCTCCTGGCCGTTCTCGAAGACCTCACCGGCGCGATCCCGCTCGTCTGCCTCGGGGAGGCGTGCGAGAAGTTCAAGCCGGTTCTCGTTCCCAAGCGTTCCCTGCTCGTCATGGGCGAAGTCAACACGCGCGACGACCGGCCGAAGATCTTCCCGCAGGAGATGTTCCCCCTCGAGGAGGCGCCCAAGCGCCTGACCGAACAGGTCCATCTCCGCCTCCACACGGCGCACCTCGACCGGGAGCGCCTCGAAGCAGCCCGCCAACTGATCGAGCAACACCCGGGCCGGTGCCCGCTCTTTCTCCGGCTGCTGCGGCCCGACGGTCAGATGGTGTTTCTCGAGGCGCACAGCCATTTCTCCGTGACGCCCTCGGCCGAGCTGCAGCGGGCTGCCGACGCGATGTTCGGCGAAGGCACGTACTACGCCAAGGTCGATGTCCGCCTGCCTGCCAAGGCGCCGCGCCGGTTCGAGCGGCGCGCGGAGAACGGCTCCGGGAATGGCCGGCAAGACCGGGACTGACGCCATGCGCATCCCGCCACAGACCTTCTTCCACTTTTGCGCGGCGCACGTGCCGCTGCTGCGCGCGCTGGCCGAGGTCCCGGCCGAGCTCTCCGAAGCCGAGGTTCGCCGCCACATCCGCGCCGCGGCGGGTCCCGAGGACGAGCTGCCGGAGACCACCTGGCGCCGGCTGAACGAGCTGCAGATCCTCGTCCCGGTCGAGCCCGGCAGCGATTTTTATTTTGTCGCCGACCCCGTCCGGCGCGTGGTGGCCTATCTTTTTGACGAGGCGCAGCCCACCACGCCCGAGATCATCCGCGGCTATCTCCAGTCCCTCGACGCCCTGGACCGGCGTCTGGCCCGCGCGATCGAAGGGGACGACCTCACCACCGTGCGGCTGGCGCTCGAGGAGATCCAGCAGACCTTGCGCCGGATCGCCGCCGACCTGGACGAGACCCACCGCTGCATCCTGGCGGAGGTGGCCCGTTACAAGGCCGAGCGCCAGGCGGTCTCGGTGCGTGAGAAGTTCCGCCGGATCGTCCACTGGATGGAACGGTACGTGGACCCGATGGTGGACATTCTGCGGCCGGACGGTCCGCTGCGGGCGGCGTTTATCGAGACCGATCGGCTGCTGCGCCGGGCCCGCGAGAACGGGCTCTTCAACGACCTGCCGGCGCTGGATCGCAACAGCCGGCTCCTCCGCTGGGTCGAGCGGCACGCGCTCCGCGTGTTCCGCCAATGCCGGCTCGAGCTGCAGCCGCTGTATGAGTCCCTGCGGCGCGCCTCGTTCATGGCCGCCGGCGCCGCCGCCGCCCTCGACCGGCTTGCGCGGGACGGCCCTGACCGCTGGGCCCCCGAGCACGTCCTCCAGGTCTGCGCCCTCCGTTGGCAGCACGTTCCCTCGGACGCCGCCCTCGACCGCGCGCTTCGCAACGTGGCCGAGCATCCGCCCGAGCCGGCCCCCGTGCTGGCGTTCCCGGACGAGGACCCTGCGCCGGCGGCCTATCAACGCCGGCTTTGGCTCGAAGGGCTGCCCGAGGCGGTCGGTCCGGTGTTGCCGGTGGACGATCTCCTCGGATGGCTCGTCGGCCGGAACCCTCGTCCCAACACCGCCGACACCCTGGCCGGGTTCTCGCACCTGGTGTTTCACCCGGTCTTTCGCGCCCGGTTCACCGAGGCGCCCGTGGCTCGCTACCCCACCGCCGACGGCGAACTCGAGGCGCCGCCGGTCCGACTTTCCGCCTCATGACTGAACTTCCCCATCTCCGCGAGGTCTTCGAGCTGCTCCGCAGCGGCCATCACCTGTCGCCCGAAGACGAGCCGGCCTTCTCGGCGGTCGCCAGCCGCCACGACGATTACGCGGCCTATTTCGCCCCGCTCGGGCTCCGGCTGGTCCGGCATCCGCAGGACTTTTTCTACTTCGAGCCCGAGGGCGGGGAGACGATGCCGCAGACGCTTCCCCGGATCGCCGTGTTCGCCTACATCCTGATCGACCACGCGGCCAATGCCGGGCGGGTGATCGAGGATTACGTGTTCAACACGACGTTTCTTCTCGACCGGCTCCCGCACTTCAGCCTTGATCGCTACGCGGCCCTCCTGCGCCAGGTCGAGGTCGACGATCTCGGCGGGCTCCGGCTCATTGTGAAGAGCATGGAACGCCTCGGGTGGGTGAAGTTCACCGGCGAGGACGAGTTCCGGTTCCTCCGGCCGATCCACCGGGTATTCGACAAGTGCCTCGAGCTGGCACGGCGGTCGGGCACCGGGACGCAACTCGAGAGCTCCGGCGAGAGCCCGGCCAACCCTTAGACCTCCCCTGCCATGCCCCACGGTCCCACCAAGCTCATCCTGATCCGCGCCGGGCGCTACGATTACGCCGAGGTCGAACTGCGCGGGACGCTCCAGATCGTCGGCCCCAACAACACCGGGAAGACGACCCTGATCAACACCCTCCAGTTCCTTTACCTCGATGACCGTCGCCACATGGACTTCGGTTCCTACACGGCGGAGCAGACGCGGGACTACTATTTCCCCAACCAGTACAGCTATATCCTCTTCGAGTGCGTGGGTGTCCGGGGCCAATGCGTCCTCGGCTGGCGCGGCACCAGCAAGGCGGCTGGCGGCGACCCCGAGCGCTTCGGCTACGAAGGCCCGTTTGATCCCGCCGATTTCCTCGAGGACGACCATCGGGTGCGCGAACCCAAAGCCGTCAGCAGCCGACTCGGTCTGAAGAACCTGGTTGTGTTCAAGACTGCCCAGGAACATCGCGAGTTCCTCCTGCCCCCCACCCGCGGCCATGGGACCGGCGCCGGCCTCGTCGGCCTCCGCGACGCCGACCACTACCCCCACTTTCGCGAGACGCTCAAGAACCTCCTCTGCCTGAGCATCATCACCCAGGACCAGATGCGCGAGCGGCTCCTCATGCTCGCCGGTCTCCCGGCCGACCGCTGCGCCCTCGATGTCCGGCAGCTGTTCGGCGACGACTACGAGCGGATCCTGCGCCTCAAGCAGAAGCTGCTCCGTTTCAAGAAACATCAGGCGCGGGTTGAACAGCTCGTCGACGCCGCCGCCCGGCGCGACCGCTTGCGCGGGGAACAGATCTACCGGTGGAGCGACCTGCGCGGCAAACGCCTCGCGTTCGAAACCGCGCACCAGGCCCGGCTCGACCAGCTCGCCGCCGAGGCCGACGCCGCCGCCAACCGCCTGCGCCTTCTCCAGGCCGAGCTCGCGGATCGACGGCAGGAGGCGGAATCCCTCGCCGGCGCCCGGGGTGCTCTCGAGGGCCAGCTCGCCGGCCTTGCCGCCCTCGCGCGGGAGTTCACCGGGTTCGTCGAGCCGCTCGCGCGCACCGCGCTCCGCAACCTCGAAGCCGATCTCCTCCGCCTCCAGCAGCAGCTCGGCGAAGCCGAGCGCGAGACCCGGCCGAAAGCCGAACAGAAGGTCGCCCTGTACCGCGAGCTCGTGGCGCGCCAGCGCCGCACCCTGGAACATTTTGATCGCGCCCTGTTGACCGTGCTCCGCCGCGATCTCTCGCTGGACGAGCTCGACCCGGTGGCCCGCCTCTTCAACTTCGATCTGCTCGAGCAGCCGGTCGGCAAGGACGGCGTCGAGATCCGGCGTCGCGACGAGCTGGCCGGCCTGCTTCGGCTCATTGCCTCGCGGATTCGGGACAGCACCTACCGCGATCCGGCGCTCGTCCTGCCCCTGCCGCCCGCCCGGCAGACCGTCGACAGCCTGGCCGACCCCGAGGCCGTCCGCGAACGCCTCGCCGAAGAGGAGGACACCCTCCGGCGCTGGGAACGCATCCTCAACGCCATCACCGAACGGGAGAGCCTCCAGGCCGAGCTGACCCGGCAGACCGCCGACCTCGACCGCCTGCGCCAGCAGATCTTCCGCTGGGATCAGTACCAGACGGCGCGCGCCGAGGAGCCCCGGCTCGAGGCCGAGCGCCAGAAGACGGAGGCGGCTCTCGCCGCCGCCCACGCTGCCGCCTCCCGCCTCGAGGGCCAGATCGAAACCGTCCGCAAAGCCCGCGAAACCGCGGAGACGGCCCGGATTGCCGAGGAGAACCAATTCAACGCCGTCATGGGCCGCTACAACCTGTGCGACTGTCCCGAGTTCGACGCGCGGCTGCAGGCCCCGGAGGACGTGTTGCCCGGGGACTTCGACACCGCCGTCGCGCTCTTCCTCCGCGCGCAAAAGACGCTCGAAGACCTCAACGTCGGCGTCCGCGAACGCTTCCTCGAATTGGAGGGCGCCCTGGGCAGCGAGTTCACGGGGCCCGACGAGGCTGAGACGCTCCGCACGCTCCGGGAGGAACTCGAAGCGCTGCCCGACCGCGAGGAGGCGCTCCGCCGCAATTGGGAGCACCAGCTTCACCAGCTCCGCGCGACGTTTGATCATCTCCTCCGCGATTTCGCCGACATCAAGAGCGCCGCCGATCGCCTCAACCGCGCGCTGGGCGGCATCCCGATCTCGAACCTCAAGGCCCTGCATCTGGACGTCATCGAGCATGCGGACATCGTCGGCTCCCTCCGCCGCCTGGCCAACCTCGAACAACCCGGGCTCTTTGACGACAGCGCCGGCCTCGAGTCGGCGGTGGCCGCCTTCCGCCAGAAGTTCGAGGCGAGTCCCCTGCTCCGGTATGCCGACCTGTTCACGCTCCGGTTCACGGTCACCGGCGACGACGGCAAGCCGCATGCCTACCACGACTTCCGCCAGGTCGAATCCCACGGCACCACCATTACCATCAAGGTGCTCTTCAACCTCCTGGTCCTGCGCAGTCTCCTGCGCGAAGACCACGCCAAGGGCCCGCTGTGCGAGGTCCCGTTCTTCCTGGACGAGATCCACTCGCTCGACGCCGTCAACCGGCACGCCATCCTCACCACCGCCCGCCGGCTCGGCTTCATTGCGATCACCGCCGCCCCCGAGCCCGTCAGCGAAGTCGAGGCTCTCTACTTCCTCCAGCCCCGGGACGGGCGGATCATCCTCCGCCAGCGTCATCGCGTCGGCATCACGCGGTCCACCCCACCCCTGCCCTCGTGAACTCGAAAGAACAGGTCCGCGCGCAACTCGAGCGCTTCGCCCGCGAGGGCACCCTGGCGGGAACCGCCTGCAGCAAGGCGCTCCGCACCCGGCTCCTGCCGCTGCTCGCCAGCGGTATCGTCGCCGAGGAACGCGCCGGCGCCGGCCGGCGCTTCGTCCTCGCCGATCGCCAGGCGTTCGCTCGATTCCTCGCCCGCCAGTTCCCGGCCGCCGACCTGCCCGGCCCGGCGCTCTCCCGCGTGACCGGTCTCGGCCGGTTCCGCGACTCGAAGGCCTACTCGAGCGACACCCCTGAGATCGTCGCGGTGCGCGCCGCGCGCGACGTCCTTCTGGATCCCGACGGTCAGCCTGTGGCCGCCGCCGCCGCCACCGCCCATCACGGGGTCTTCGCCTTCCTGCTTTCAGCCGGGTCCAGGTACCGCCTCGAAGGTCCGACGGCGCTGATCGAGAATCCGGCGCTCTTCACCCAGTGGGAACGGCTTGGATTGCCGGTCGGGCTGGCCCTCTACAGCCAGGGCAAGATCTCCGGCCGGCTTCTTGATTGGCTCGTCCGGCAGACAGCCTCTCGGTTCACGTTGCTGCACCTGCCGGACTATGATCCCGCGGGCCTTGTCGAGCACGAACGCCTTTGCCGGCGCTTGGGCTCCCGGGTCGAGCTGTATTGGCCGGAGGATCTCGAGGCCCGTTTCCATCGCTACGCCAACCGATGGCTGCTGGATCGGCCCCGCCAACGCGCGGCGCTGGCCCGGCTGCGCGCAGCGGCGTCCCCGGCCGTGCGTGCCGTCGTGGCCCTGATCGACCGCTCCAACGGCGGGCTCGAGCAGGAAGCCCTGCTCCTGCCCGCCGGGATCGCCTAGCGAGGCGCGCCTCAGACCTAACGAAGTCCGCGATCCCATGAAGCCTTCCTGCCTTTCCGGACCCTCTCTTCCGCGCCTCGCTCATTCAGATCCCTCGACGGAGGAAGGGGAGGCCTGGAACGGCAGGGACCCAACTTGACCTGTTGACCCCATATTCCCCAAGTCGAGGGCTAGCCCGCCGCTTTCGGATTCCCTCCGTGGGGCCGGCGGGCGTATCCTCCCGCCCCGATGACCGCAACGGCGCACCGCAGGGTTCTGCTGATGATCGGGCTCTGGCTTGGAGGCTTGACGGCTTGGTCCGACGACTGGCCGCAATGGATGGGACCTCGCCGGGACGGGGTTTGGCGTGAGACCGGCATTCTCGAGCGGTTCCCGGACGCCGGGCTCGTGCCGCGATGGAAAACGGCCATCCGCGGCGGGTACGTCGGACCAGCGGTGGCGGGCAACCGGCTGTTCCTGCTTGATCGCCAGGCGGGCACCATGCCCGAGCGCAAGAAGGGGGAGACCAGCCTGCCTCAGATCCCGGGGAACGAACGCGTCCTTTGCCTCGACGCGGCCACGGGCGCCCGGGTGTGGGAGCACACGTACGACTGCGCCTATCGCATCGACTATCCCGCCGGCCCGCGCGCCACGCCGGTGATTGCGGACGGGCGTGTGTTCACGCTGGGGGCCATGGGTGATCTCCGCTGCCTTCGGGCCGGGGACGGCACGCTGGTCTGGTCGCGGCAACTGCTGATGGAATTCCAGCTGTCGGATCCCCCGCTCTGGGGGTGGGCGGGACACCCGGTGCTGGACGGCAACCGTCTGATTTGTCTGGTGGGCGGCCCCGGCAGCGCGGTGGTGGCCTTTGACAAGGAGACCGGCCGCGAAGAGTGGCGCGCGCTGACAGCCGTCGAGATTGGCTACGCGCCGCCGGCCCTGTACACCGTGAACGGCCGGCGCGAGCTGATCGTCTGGCACCCCGACGGCGTCGCCGGGCTGGCTCCCGAGACCGGAGCGGTGTTGTGGTCACACGCCTATCCCGTGGGCGGCAAGCCGCAGCGGCCGGAGGTGGCGATTGCCATGCCCCGGCTCGAGGGCGATCGGCTCCTGCTGACGTCGTTCTACCAGGGCTCGCTCCTGTTGCAGCTGGCCGTCGACGGTCCGAAAGTGGTTTGGAACCGCCGCAGCACAAGCAAGTCCACGATGAACGACGGCTTGCATGCGGTGATGACCACGCCGCTCTTCAAGGATGGCTTCATCTATGGCTGCTGCGGCTTCGGCGAGCTGCGCTGCCTCGATGCCGCGACGGGCGATCGGCGCTGGGAGACGTACGCCGCCACCGGCGGCAAGAAGGCGTTCTTCGGCACGGCGTTCCTGGTCGAGCACGAGGATCGGGCCGTCGTGTGGAACGACCAAGGGGAGTTGATCCTCGCGCGGCTCGAGCCCGAGGGTTACACCGAGATCAGCCGCACCCGGCTTCTCGAACCGCTTGAGAACACCCGTGGCCGGACGGTTCTCTGGTGTGCGCCCGCCTTCGCCAATCGCTGTGTCTACGTCCACAACGGGCACGACCTGATCTGCGTCTCGCTGGCGGCCGGCCCTTCCTAGCGAGGCGCCGCCTCAGACCTAACGAAGTCCGCAAGCCCAGGAAGCCTTCCTGCCCTTCCGAACCCTCTCTTCCGCGCCTCGCTAATGTAGAGTCCTCGACAGAAGGAGGGATGGCCTGGAACGGCAGGGACCCAACTTGACCTGTTGACCCCATGTTCCACAGGTCGAGGACTCTAGCGAGGCGGGCCTTCGAGGCGGTAGAGGCGGCTGTCCGTGCGCAGGAAGAGCGAGCGCCCAGCCGCGGCAGGGGTGGCGACGACCGGGCCCGGCAGCGCGTTTTCCGCGAGCTTCACCAACGCCGTGCCGGCCTGGAGCACGATCGTCTTGCCCGAGTGCGCGAAGAAGTAGAGCCGGCCTGCCGCCGCCAGCGGCGAGGCGAGGAACGTCTCGCCTGTCCGCTCCTGCCAGCGGATCTCTCCGGTCCGGGCGTCCGCGCAGGTGACCATGCCGTCGTCGGCTCCCCAGTAGAGCTCGTCTCCCACCAGGACGGGAGAGGACATCACCGGGACTTGCCGCAGGGTTTTCCAGGCGACTTGGCCGGCGGTCAACTCCCCGTCGCCGTCGGCACGAACCGCCCACAGCTGCGCCTTGAAACAGCCCGTTCCGAAGAACGCCAGCCCGTGGCCGAACACGGGGCACGTGCCGATCGAGAATCCGTCGCCGTGCCGGACGCGCCAGTGTTCGGCGCCGGTGGCGGGGTTGTAGGCAACCGTCCAGTGGGCTCCCGGGGCGATCAGTTGCGTGCGCCCGGCGTGCTGGACGACGATCGGGGTCGAGAACGACTTCTTGAGGTTCGGACTCGAGGTGTTGATCGGGGGCCGGTCGGTGCGCCACGCGGTCTTGCCCGTGGTCTTGTCGAGCGCGGCGACGTACTGGGCGTCGCGGCCATCGCGCACCAGGATCAGGGAGTTGTTCCAGAGCACGGGCGAGCTGCCGGGGCCCACCTGGTGGTCGAGCGGGAGCTGCACCTGCCAGAGGACCGTCCCCGTGGCCGCCTCGAGGCAGGCCGTCCCCATCGTCCCGAAGTCCACGTAGAGCCGATCCGGTTCGATGACCGGGGTGGGTGTGGCCCAGCTGTTGAACCAGTGGACCGGGTCGGGGTGATCGATGTCGCGGAACGTGGTCTGCCAAACCTGTTTGCCGCTCGCCCGATCGAGGCACAACACCTGCAGCGTGACGTGCTCCGCGGTCTGCATGTCGTCGGACCCGATCCGCGTCCGCTCGATCCCGCGCTCGAGGGCCGTGGTCAGCCAGATCCGATCCCCGAGGACGACCGGCGACGATCGTCCCCGTCCCGGGAGCGCCGTCATCCAAACCACGTGATTGGTTTCACTCCAGAGGACTGGCGGCTGGGCCTCGAGCGCGAGGCCGTCGCCCGTCGGCCCCCGAAACCGGGGCCACTCGGTGTCGGCCCGCATCGCGCTCGACACCAGCAACACCATCAACAGCCGTCGCCATGAATCCAGCATAAACGCCCTCGATTGCCCGGAGAGAGTCGGCGATCGACAGACCGCTGGCCAAGCAAAATCGGGATGGGACAACCGCTTGTGGGGCGGGCTCGACGGGGGGGTCTGAGGCGGCGCCTCGCGACCATTGCACTCAGCGGCCGGTCTTGGCACACTCGTGGCGTCATGCAGCCGTCATGCGTTTCCCGCCGTGGCGCCCTCGCCCGCACCGGCGCGTTTCTCGGTGCCACTCTCGTCAGTCCCGCCGCCGGCCTTCGGGCTGCTGACACGTCACCGGGCGGATCCCCGGCGTCGGAACGATTCGTCCTCGGTTTCAACACGGCCTGCATTCGCGGCCAGAAGGTCGGCATCGAGAAGGAGATCGAGATCGCCGCCGGCGCCGGTTTTCGGGCCATCGAACCCTGGGTCGAGTCGATCGAAGCCTACGTCAAGGGCGGCGGGGCCCTTGCCGATCTCCGCAAGCGGATTGCCGATGCGGGGCTGAGCGTCGAGGGCGCGATCGCCTTTCCGGAGTGGGTCGTGGATGACGACGCGCGGCGCGCCCGGGGTCTCGAGCAGGCGAAGCGGTGCATGGACCTCGTCGCCCAGATTGGCGGGTCGCGCCTCGCTGCCCCCCCGGCCGGCGCCACCAACGAGCCCGGGCTCGACCTCGACAAGGCGGCCGAACGGTACCGGGCGCTCCTCGACGTGGGCGAGGCGATGGGCGTGGTGCCGATGCTCGAAGTCTGGGGCTTCTCGAAGAACCTCAACCGCCTGTCCAACTGCGCGTACGTCGCGATTGCCGCAGGCCATCCCAAGGCGGCCCTGCTCGCCGACATCTTCCACCTCCACAAAGGCGGCTCCGCCTGGGACGGCCTCAAGGTCATCGACGGCGGCGTGCTGCCGGTCTTTCACATGAACGATTATCCGGCGGACCCGCCGCGCGACCAGATCAACGACGGCTTCCGGTGCATGCCCGGCGACGGCGTCGCTCCGATCGGGCCGGTGCTCCGGGATCTCTGGGCGAAGGACCGGCGCGTCGTCCTTTCCCTGGAGCTGTTCACGCGCCGGTTCTGGGAGCAGGACCCGGCCGAGGTGGCCAGGACCGGTTATCAGAAACTCAAGGCTGTTGTTCAACAGGCCATCGCCCCTGCCCGCACGCCATGAACCGACGCCGTTTTGTCAGAACTGCCAGCGGTGCTCTGACCCTCGCTCCGCTGGCCGCCCTCACCCCCGCCGCCCGACCCGGCGACGCGGCAGCCGCGGCCTCGACGGCCCCCGCCAAGACCGCCACCGTGCGCGTCGAGGACGACCGGGTCCGGGTTGAGACCCACACGCTGTCCGCGGTCTTCCACAAGGGCTGGCTCGTGTCCCTCCGATGCCGGGCCACCGGCGAGGAATATGTCGGCGGCGTCGAACCCGACGCCGGGGCCGCCCTCGAGCTGGTCTATCGCTCCGACGAGCGTGTGCGCATTGACGCCAGCAAGTTCGGCCGCATCACGACGCACCCCGTGTCCGAGCGCTGCGCCGAGTTCGTGTTCCACAGCTGGGACGGGGACGGCGTGCTCTCGGTCAGCGCCGATCCCGAGACGGGGGACGTCCTGATCGAGCCTGCCGCGTTTTCCTCGAGACCCGGCGTGCGCGGTTGCCGATGGAGCCTCGCCGGGCTGCGCAAGGACCTCGACCTCGTCGCCCCGTTCTTTCAGGGCACACGGCTGCCGCTCGAAGATCCGCTGATTCGCAACAGCCACTGGCCCTGGCCGTTCTTCTGGGAGGCGGGCCTGGTGATTCTCCAGGGCAAGGCGGGCGGTTTCTGGGTCCATACGCAAGACGCGCGCTATCGCTACAAGGCGCTCCAGGTCGGTTCCCCGGCCAACCCCCGGCAGCTGGGGTTCGACACGGAGGCCTACGGTCCGATCGACAACAACCTGAGCGCCGGCGGCCTGGCCTGGCGATTGAACGTGCACCAGGGGGACTGGTCCGTGCCGGCCACCGTCTATCGCGACTGGCTATGGGACGCCTACCGCCTGCGCCCGGACGAGCAACAACGGCCCCCCTGGATCCGGGACATCGCCTTCGCCGTCAGTTGGTGCCCCGGGGACGCCACGATCCTCGAGGCCCTCGCCCGGCGCCTCGATCCCCGGCGCGTCCTGCTCCACTACCCCCATTGGCGCACGGACCCCTACGACGAGAACTACCCGAACTACGTCCCCAGCGACGATGCCCGCCAGTTCATCGCCAAGGGCCAGTCCATGGGTTTCCACGTCATGCCGCACTTCAACTCGGTGGACATGGATCCCTCGCATCCGGCCTACGCTTTCCTCCGGGATTTCCAATACCGCGGCCTTGACCGGCAGGACCTTCGAGGATGGAGCTGGCACGAGGGCCGCGGCCTCGGGGTGCCTGAGTCCAACGCCACCCGCGTTCAGAACCGGGACAAGAAGGTCATGGTCAAGATCCATCCCGGCCTTGCCTTCTGGCGCTCGCTGCTGGGACGGAGCATTGGCCCGGTGGCCCGGGATCTCGCGCTCGACACCGTCTTCATCGACGTCACCCTGGTCTCTCACAACCTCCACAATTGCCTCGTCGACGGCATGACGTCCACCGAAGGCATGAACCGGCTCATCCGCCATGTCGCCGGGCTGGGACGCGGACTCGCCGTGGGGGGCGAAGGCCTCAACGAGATCACGATGCAAGGCCAGTCCTTCGCCCAGGTCCATCTCTTCAAGAGCTGGCAGGATTCGATCGACGGTCTCGAGCGCACCGGCGGCTGCCCGCTCAACGAGCGGCTCTTCGGCCGGCTCTGTCGTTCGTTCGGCTACTCGGGCCTGGGGGGCCGCAATCCGAAGGAGGAACTCCGCATCCGCGTCCACCTCGAGCACGGCGCCATCCCCACGGTCACCCTGCGTTCCGCCGCCGAGATCGACCAACCCAACGCGGCCGTCAAGTCCCTCCTCGAGCGCGCCGGGAGCTGAGCTTCCTTCCCTGACCGCGGGCGGCTACAGCATCTCCCTGCGGACTGAAATCTGCGCTCCGCCCTGAATCGGCGAGGGACCCTCCCCGCACAGATTCGGGCCGGATCGCCGATTGGGGAGGGGCGGGAGAGCCGGCTTCGCGAACCGATTGTGAGCCTGTCACCTTGTCACCCCCCCGCACAGATTCGGGCCGGATCGCCGATTGGGGGGGGGCGGGAGAGCCGGCTTCGCGAACCGATTGTGAGCCTGTCACCTTGTCACCCCCCCAGGCGTGGGGAAGGACTCGCCAACGACCCCTTCCTACAGTAGATTGACGCGCATGCTGGACTCAGGCTCAGGCCCCACGAGGCGGGCGTTCACCTTGATTGAACTCCTCGTCGTCATCGCCATCATCGCGATCCTCGCCGGGCTGCTGCTACCCGCGCTCGCCGGCGCCAAGTCCCGCGCCCAGCGCCTGAAGTGCCTTTCCCAGCTCAAACAGCTCGGCGTCGGCTTTGCGATGTTCACGGGGGATCATGACAGCCAGTACCCTCCTGCGGCCTATTCGACCGGCGATTGGGAGTACCAGCTTTCCTGGGACGACTACCTGCACCGTTACATCGGGGGATCGGCTCCGGAAGCCGACCTGATCGTGGGCATCTCGGGCGCCCTCGCCGACCCGGCGGTGATCCCCAAAATCCTGAAATGCCCCGCGGACCGGATCGAGACCAGCATCGAGTACGCCTCGTTCGCCCGGCGTCGGACCTACGCCATGAACTGGGCAGGGCCCTCCTTCATCCTCAACGCCCCCACCGCCGCCCTTCCCGCCCCGAATTACGGCGTCGGGCTCTACTACAACCTGCGGTCGTTCAGCCCGGGCGCCCTCCCGGACTGGGAGCCGCGCGGCTATCGCGAGAGCGCGGTGGTCGATCCTTCGGGGACCCTGCTTCTCGTTGAATTGCCCAACGGCCGCAATGCGGTCGGCAATGACTGGCCCTCGTTCTGCTCGGGGCCCGGCTCGGTTCCGCCGTTTGGCATGACCCCCGATTCCGTGCAACTGAGCCGCGCCACCTCCTTCAACACGATCAGCTACGGCAGCGCCGCCTACGGCCTGCACGCACGCCGGTTCAACTACCTCTTCCACGACGGCCACGTCTCGATCCACAAGATCACCGAGACGGTCGGCAGCGGAACCACCAATGCCCCCAAAGGCATGTGGACGATCCCCGCCGGCGATTGACGTGACATCCCCCCTCGAAGCCGGTTGACTCACGTCATGCGCCGCATTCCTTCGACGGTGTGGAGCCGACGCCGCTGGCTCGGCGCCACGGCCACCACCGCGCTCCTCGCCCCCGTGGCCGCCGCCGCCCCCGACATCGGAACCGAGGTCCGCCGCTTCCACGTCTGCCTTGCGCCCCCCGTCGTCTGCCGTGACCCCGCCCTCCTCGAAGTCGTCCGCGCCGCCGGCATTGGCGCTGTCTGGCTCGCCGGGTTCTTCTACGGACACCGGCCCTACCCCGATGACCTGTTGCGCCAGGCCCGGGCCCGCGTCCGCGACGCCGGGCTCGAAGCCCATCTCATCAACATCCCGCTCGGCCACCCGGGGGATTCCCTGGACGCCAAGGACGGCTCGTTCCCCCTGACGCCGCCCCGCCACTGGCGGATGGCGCGAAGACCGGACGCATCCGAGTACGCCGGGACGTCGCTCCACGATCCCGCCACCGCGGAGAACCAACAGGCCTTCCGGGAGCAGCGGGCGTTCGGATTCCGACGCGCGTTCGTCGACGACGACTTCCGCCTGGCCCGCAGCCCGGGAGAGATTGGAGGCTGCCATTGCCAGGAACACCACCGGCGCTTCTTCGAGTCCTCCGGGATCCCCGCCTCCCGCCGCGACGAACTGCTCGATGATCTCAGCGTCCGCCGCCTCACCGCGCTCGTCCGCGCCTGGGTCGAATTCCAGTGCGACGCGCTCACCGCCTCGTTCCGGGCGCAACAACGCGCCTTCCGCGGCGAGCTCGGCACCATGATCATGGTTCTAGGCTCCGAAAAGGCGGGCATCCGCCTCCGCGACTACCGCCGTGTCCCTCTGCGCGTCGGCGAGGGCATGTTCGACGACGCCGCGTTCAGCCCGGTCAAGGGCAAGACGGACGAGCTCTTCAGCGTCCTGTTCCATCGGCGGTTCGTCGACCCGGAGCGGGCCTTCAGTGAAACCACCGCGTTTCCCGTCGACCGCCTTTCCCCGGTTCATCTTGCCGCCAAGTTGGTCACCTCGACTCTCGCCGACGTCCGCCACACGATGTTCATGAGCGGTCTCACGCCGTACCCGGCAGGGCACTGGGACATCCTCGGCCCTGCCATGCGCCACCAGGCCTGCCTGCACGCCCGGCTCGCCGGCGCCGTCCCCCGCGGACCGCTCAAGCACTTCTGGGGCGAGGCCCAGCGCACAGTTGGCGACGACCGCCCCTTCAGTCTCTGGCTCGCGGCGGGCATTCCCTTCGAAGTCGCCGACCGCGTTCCGGGCGAGGGCTGGACGTTTCTCAGCGACTTCGACGCCCGGGAACTGGCGTCCGAGCGGAGCCTGCCAACGGGCCGGTTGCTCTGCCGGCCCTCCGCCCCTGCCCGGCCTTCCGCCGCTGAACCGATCGAGGAGTCGCTGCCCGCCTTGTTTGCCTTCAAACGCCGCATCGCCCCCGATCTCGAAGCGGTCCCCCATGTCATCGAAGAAACCCCCGCTGTCTGCGCCTGGTACCCGGCCCGCCGCCGGGCGCTGGTGTGGAACCTGACCCCCGAACCGCGCTCGCTCACCGTCCGCCACGGCCCGCGGCGCCATCCGATCGCCCTCGGCCCCCTCGAAGCCGGCTTGATCGAGCTGGACCCCGCCGTCAGGACCGCCAAGTCCTTCTTTACAGGCGACGGCGCCTCCTGAATCCTCGATCCCTGAAAACAGGCCATGGCCTTTCAACTGCACAACACCCTGACCCGCGGGACCGAGCCGTTCGTACCCCTCGACTCCGCCGGACGCCGCGTCGGCCTTTACTGCTGCGGCCCCACCGTCTATGACTTCGGGCACATCGGCAATTTCCGGACGTTTGTCTTCGCCGATCTTGTCCGGCGCTTCCTCGAGTACCGCGGCTACGCCGTCTGCCACGTGATGAACATCACGGATGTCGAGGACAAGATCATCGCGCGCGTGCGCCAGACCGGGATGTCGCTCCACGATTACACGCGCCAGTACGAGGAGGCTTTCCTGGCCGACTCCCGCACCCTGAACCTCCTGCCGCCCCATCACCGCCCCCGGGCCACGGAGTTCATCCCCGACATCCTCGCGCTCATCGAGCGCCTCGTCGCCCGCGGCCTTGCCTACCAGGCCGGCGACCGTTCCGTCTACTTCAGCATCGAGAAGTACCGCGCCGCCGGCCGGCGCTACGGCACCCTGGTGCGGTTGAACTTCGACGAAATGCGCGTCGGCGAACGGGTCAAAAATGACGAGTACACCAAGGAAGCCCTCGCCGATTTCGCCCTGTGGAAAGCCCGGGTTCCCGAGGACGGCGACGTGTTCTGGCCCAGCCCCTGGGGGGAGGGCCGGCCCGGTTGGCACATCGAGTGCAGTGCCATGAGCATGAAGCTCCTCGGGCCCAGCTTCGACCTCCACCTCGGCGGCGAAGACCTGATCTTCCCGCATCACGAGGACGAAATCGCGCAGAGCGAGGGCGCCGGACTGCAGATCCCCGGCCAGCCCTTCGTGAAATACTGGCTCCATGGCGCCCATCTCCAGGTCGAAGGCCGCAAGATGGCCAAGTCGCTTGGCAACTTCTTCACCCTCCGGGACCTGCTCGGGCGCGGTTTCACCGGCCGCGAGATCCGCTACCTGCTCCTCACCGCCCACTACCGGGAGACGTTCAACTTCACCCTCGAGGGTCTCGCCGGCGCCCGCGCCGCCCTCGGCCGGATCGACGAATGCCTCGCCAAACTCCGCGAGCACGCCGGACCCAATCCCCCGTCGGCCGCTCCCGAGCCGGGCCTCGTCGAACGGTTCGGCGCCGCCTTGGACGATGACCTTAACATCTCCGCCGCGTGGGCCGCCGTCTTCGACTGGGTCCGCGATCAGAACCGCCTCCTGGCCCAGGCGGCTCTCAACCCCGCCGCCGCCGCCGCCGCGCTTGCCGCCTGGGACCGGATTGACACCGTGCTGGGCGTTGGCGCCGCCGCGGCCGAAGCCGACGCGCCCGCCGGGATGCTCGCCCTCCTCGAAGCACGCCAGGCGGCCCGGAAGGACCGCGACTTCGCGCGAGCCGACGCCTTGCGCCAGGAATTGCTCACCCACGGCTGGATCGTCGAAGACACCCCCAAGGGTTCACGGCTCAAACGCGCGCGATGACGGCTCCAGCATGCGATTGGCCTTCCTGACGCACGAGCCGTTCTATCCTCCAAGCGGCGGGGGATCGGCCGAAGGACTGTACCTGGTCCGAGAGCTTGTGGGACGCGGCCATGCCGTCGAGGTCTTCTGTCCTGCCATCGCGGATCCGCAACGCGTGGCGGCGGATCTTGGCGTCCGGCTCCGCCTGTTCCGGGGCTGGCGCATGGGGCGTTACACCTCGTTGCGGAGCGTGAAGTACCTCCTGTTCCCCCGCGCGCTCGAGACCCTGGTGGCCCGCGCCGCCCGATCGACCCGGTACGACCTGATCCTGTCCCAGCACGCCATTGCTTCGGTGGCTGCCGGTTGGCTGAAGCGACGGCTGCAGCTGCCGGTGGTGATGAACCAGCTCGACTTCCTGACCGGCTTCATGGACACGTGGCCCCGCTGGCGCATGCCCCGAACGCTGCTCACCCTGCTGCAACGCTACGAGCTGTCCCTGCCCCGGCGTTGTGACGCCAATGGCGTCCTCACCGTCTCCCAACCGCTCGCGGATCGCATCGTGGCCGCCGGGTTTCCGCGCGAGCGCGTGCAGGCGATTTACTACGGCTACGACGCCGGGCTGTTCGCCTGGAACGAGCCCGCCGCCCGCCCGGTCGCCCCGGCCCCACCGGTCGTCGTCATGCACGGCTCGTTCGATCATCACCACCTTGGTCGCATCGCCCTCGGCGCCATCGCCGCAGTCCGCCGGGTCCGCCCTGAGACCCGGTTCCGCTTCGTGGGACAAGCCACCATCGCCCTGGGACGCTTCCTGGCTGAACTCGACCGGCACGGCCTGGGCGATGGAATCGAGCGCACCGGCTTCGTGCCCTACGCCGATGTGGCGGGAGCCCTGGCCGACGCGACGGTGGGCGTGGTCCCTTACGAGGAATCCGCGGGCACGCATTGCGCCTTCGTCGCGAAAGTGGTCGAGTATCTCGGCCTCGGGATCCCAACCGTGTGCACCCCGCTCGAAGGCGTCCGGACCTACTTTGCCAAGGAGCCGCTCGCCAGATTCAGCCGGTTCGACGGCGCCGATTTCGGGGCCCGCATCGTCGATTGGCTCGAGACCCCCGCGGTGGAGCGGGTCCGGCTGGGCCGTGCCGCCGCCGAGCGGGTGAAGCGCGAGCTGGACTGGCGGGTCATCTGCCGCCGGGCGGCCGACCGGATCGAGCGCGTCGCCGCCGAAGCCTCACCGACCAACCGCCACTGAACCATGGGTGAGACGCATCGATTGACCTTCTTCCGTCAGGCGGGGTGGATGACGATGGCCACCTCGCTCGGTGGCGCGTTCATGTACTCCGTCCACGTGCCGGCCGCCAAGATGCCCCCTGCCGAGTACGGCGTCTTTCTGGCGCTGCTCCAGGTCATGAACCTGCTGCTGATCCCGGCCATCGGACTGCAGACGATCATGGCCCAACAAACCGCCGCCGCGGTCACACCGGCGCACCAGCGGCAACTCGCCTACACGGTGCGCCGGCTGCTGGTCGCCGGAGGTTTGCTCTGGCTGATTCTGGTGGCCGCCACCGCGGTGGGGCACCCCGTCCTCATCCGGCGCCTCCAGATTGTCAATCCCGCCTCGCTCTGGCTGACCTTGGGGATCGGTCTGGCCATGCTCTGGTGGCCGGTGTTTCAGGGTGTGCTCCAGGGACAGCAGAACTTCCTCTGGCTGGGAGTGCTCCAGATCGTCAACGGCCTGGGCCGGCTGATCTGCGTGCTGGCGCTGGTCTGGTGGCTGGGCTGGCACGCAGATCA
>Ga0209605_1000571_pt1 | contig 46015 bp, 35 predicted proteins | sample AD_UKC035_MetaG_FD_184408 | JGI IMG/M metagenome (GOLD analysis project Ga0209605, IMG submission 184408) | Active sludge microbial communities of municipal wastewater-treating anaerobic digesters from USA - AD_UKC035_MetaG (SPAdes) (version 2) | ecosystem: Engineered > Bioreactor > Anaerobic >...
GATGCCTACAGTCACCTGGCCATGGGAATGAGCGGAGATGAAACCGCCGCCCGGTATGGAATCACCCGGGAAAAACAGGATGAATATGCCGTCCGGTCGTATAAACTCGCAGCGGAAGCATGGGATCAGGGACGGTTCAGGGATGAAGTCGCGATAGTGAAAGTGGATGCCGGGAAAGGCAAAACCTCCATGGTGGACAAGGACGAAGAATATGCCCGGGTCAATTTTGAAAAGATACCTCTCCTCAAGCCGGCCTTCAACAAGGAAGGGACGGTCACCGCGGCAAATGCATCCACGCTCAACGATGGGGCGGCATCCATTCTGCTGGTTTCCGGGGAAATGCTGAAAGAGTTTGGACTGAAGCCCCTGGCCAGGATTGTTTCTTTTGCCGATGCGGAACAGGAACCTAAATGGTTTACCACGACCCCGACTGTGGCGGCTCCCCTGGCCCTGCGCAAAGCCGGCCTGGAACTGAAGGACATGGACTATTTTGAAGTGAACGAAGCCTTCGCGGTCGTGGCCCTTGCCTTTATTCAACTGTTGCACCTGGATCCGGACCGGGTGAATATTCACGGCGGAGCCGTGGCCCTGGGTCATCCCCTGGGCGCCTCAGGTGCCCGGATCCTGGTGACCCTGGCTCATATTCTCCGGCAGAAGAAAGCCAGGTATGGGCTTGCGGCCATCTGCAACGGAGGCGGGGGAGCCAGCGCGGTGATTCTGGAGAATATGCAATAAGGGGATAAAACAGGGGCTGTCTCGAAGTTACCAGAAAACAGGAGGTGTCTTTGAAGACACCCCCTGTTTTAACTTCGAGACAACCCCTGTTTTATCTCCGACGCCTCCTGGTTTATCCCGAACTTTTGTATTTTGAAACTGTTTATTAAAAATAACAAGCCCCTTCCTATGAAAACATTTTCCCTCTTATTCCTGGTTTTTGGGATCCAGGCTTGCCCAAATCCATCCGGGAATTCAATCAAGACTGAACCAACTACTTCAATTCCTATGGACCAGAATACGAAATACGAAATAGCCACTTTTGGCGGCGGATGTTTTTGGTGCACCGAAGCCATATTCCTGGAACTGGAAGGTGTGGTCAAGGTGGAATCCGGGTATTCCGGAGGCCATGTCGATAATCCCACCTACAAGGAAGTCTGCACGGGGAATACCGGCCATGCCGAAGTCATCCAGATCACTTTTGATCCGGCCAAAGTCAGTTTCGAGGAGGTGCTGCTGGTTCATTTCACCACACACGACCCTACGACCCTCAACCGGCAGGGCAACGATGTAGGCACCCAATACCGGAGTGTGATTTTCTACCACGATGAAGCCCAGAAAGCGGCGGCGGAAAAGGCCAAAGCCGAAGTAGCCCCCGCCTTGTGGGCCAACAAGCCCATTACCACCGAGATCGTCCCTTTTGAAAAGTTCTACAAAGCCGAGGATTACCATCAGAACTACCTCGAAGAAAACCCAAACCAGCCCTATTGCATCTATGTGGTCAATCCGAAAGTGGAAAAATTCAGGAAAGCCTTTAAGGATAAATTGAAAAAACATGAATGAGGGATTCAACCCCCTGACCCCGGAGGAAGAATACGTCATCGTGCATAAAGGCACGGAAAGGCCTTTTTCCGGTGAATACGACCAATTCAGCGGGCAAGGGACCTATATCTGCAGGAGGTGCAACGCCCCCCTCTACCGGTCTGAGGATAAATTCCACAGCGGTTGCGGATGGCCCAGTTTTGACGATGAAATCCCCGGCGCTGTATTAAAAAAACCGGACCCGGATGGACGCCGTACGGAAATCCTCTGCGCCAATTGCCAGGGCCATCTCGGTCATGTTTTCTTTGGGGAAGGATTCACACCCAGGAATACCAGGCATTGTGTGAATTCACTGAGTATGAGGTTTGTTGGTAAGAAGTAAATCAGTTAGCAAGTTAGCAAGTTAGCAAGTTGGGTAGTTGCATGCTCGCATCTCGCATCTCGCATCTCGCATCTCGCATCTCGTATCTCGCATCTGGCATCTCGTATCTGGCATCTCGTATCTACCATATTGCCTATATTTATCTTTTATTGAAACCATATGAAAAGATTTTCCTTTTTCCTCCCCTTTTTACTCTTCGGAGCGGGACTTTGGGCCCAGGAGACCTTTCCGAAAAATGACATCGATTTCACCAAAAGAGAATGTTATGCCTTTACCGGGGCTACCCTGGTCCGGGCCGCCGGACAGGCTCCGCTGACCAATGCCACCCTGGTCATCCGCAAAGGCAGGGTGGAAGCCGCAGGCCAGAATGTGAGCATACCCGCCGATGCGATCGTGGTGGACTGCAGCGATAAACACATCTATCCCTCCTTTATAGACATCTATTCGGACTACGGCATGCCCGCTGTGCCCAGGCCCCAGCAAAGAGGTTTTGGCGGACCCACCCAATTGGACAACGATGCCAAATACCCGGCAGGCTGGAATGCGGCCATCCGGGCGGAAAATGCGGCGGCCAGGGTATTCCAGGTCAATGATGCAAGGGCCAGGGATTACCGCAACAACGGGTTTGGCCTGGTCAACAGCCATATCCCGGACGGCATCGTCCGCGGCTCAGCCGCCCTGGTGAGCCTGGCCAATGCAAAAGAAAACCTGGTGATGATCCGGGACCGGACCACGGCCCATTTTTCTTTTTCAAAAGGAAGTTCCACCCAGAGTTATCCCACCTCGCTGATGGGTTCCATTGCCCTTCTTCGCCAGACTTTTCTCGATGCCCAATGGTATAAAACCAAACCTGCAAGCGAAGGCACCAACCTGTCCCTGGCGGCTTTCAATGAATTACTGAATCTGCCGATGGTGTTCGAATCCGGTGATAAATGGAATGACCTGCGGGCGGATAAAATAGCCCGTGAATTCGGAATACGCTTTATTCTCCTGGCCGGTACCAATGAATACCAGCGGATCGCGGAAATCAAGGCTTCGGAAGCCAAATTGATCGTTCCCCTCAACTTTCCCAGCGCCCAGGACGTGGAAGACCCAAACGATGCCCGCCTGGTCTCCCTCGCCGATATGAAACACTGGGAAATGGCGCCCGGTAATCCCGGCGCATTGCAGAATGCCGGGGTCTCTTTTGCCCTCACCATGTATGGCCTGCGTTCCGATGGCCCGGGCACCGGAAGTTTTACCGCCAACCTGTCCAAAGCCCTCAAAAACGGGCTCACCGAAGAAAAAGCCCTGGCCGCCCTGACTTCGGAGCCAGCGGCGATGCTGGGCATCTCCGACCTGGTCGGCAGCCTCGAAGCCGGTAAACTGGCCAATTTCCTGATCACCTCAGGCCCGCTCTTCCAGGACAAAACGGTCATTCATCAAAACTGGATCCAGGGATCCCCCTACATCATCCGCCAGGAAGGCTGGGCCGATTACCGGGGAGACTATACCCTGGCCATCAACGACGAATCCTATAAACTGAAAATTACCGGGGATCCCGGCCGCCTGTCCGCTCAACTCATCGGCAAGGATACCATAAAGGCAAACCTTAAACTGACGGATAAACTGGTACAGCTTTCTTTTTCTCAAAAAGCCGACAGCTCCAAAATCACCCGCCTCTCCGGGGTGATCACCGGTGACCAATGGAATGGGACCGGCCAGGACGCGAAAGGGCAGTGGGTCCGGTGGAAAATGAACAAGGCCGGAGATGCGGTCGCGTCATCATCATCATCCAGGGGGGAATCCGGCCGCAAGCAGGAAGAAAAGCCCCGGGTAATGTATCCTTTCCAGGGTTATGGCTGGACCGAAATGCCGTCAACCCAGGACCTCCTTATAAAAAATGCGACCGTGTGGACCAGCGAAAGGGATGGGATCCTGAAACAAACCGATGTCCTCGTCCGGGGAGGTAAAATAGCCCGCATCGGGAAAAACCTTTCCTCCGACAATGCCCGGGTGATCGATGGCACGGGCAAACACCTGACCGCCGGCATCATCGACGAACACAGCCATATCGGCGCCACGGGTTCCATCAACGAATGTTCCCAATCCGTCACCTCCGAAGTCCGCATAGCGGATGTGATCAATCCGGACGATATCAATATTTACCGGCAACTGAGCGGGGGGGTTACGGCCGTCCACGTCCTCCATGGAAGTTGTAATACCATCGGCGGCCAGACCCAGCTGATCAAGTTGAGATGGGGCCGCAACGCGGAAGAGATGAAATTTGCGCCCTGGGACGGCTTTATCAAATTTGCCCTGGGTGAAAATGTCAAACGAAGCAGTACTACCCAGAACAACCGATTCCCCGATACCCGGATGGGAGTGGAGCAGGTACTGGACGATGCCTTCCTCCGGGCTACCCAATATGACAAAGCCGGAAAGGATAAAAGAAGGGACCTGGAACTCGATGCCCTCCTGGAGATCATCAATAAACAACGTTTTATCACCTGTCATTCCTACGTAGCCAGTGAAATCCTGGCCCTGATGTCCGTAGCCGAAAAACACGGGTTTAAGGTCAATACCTTCACCCATATCCTGGAAGGGTACAAGGTGGCCGACAGGATGAAACAACACGGGGCGGCAGCCTCCAGTTTTTCCGACTGGTGGGCCTATAAAATGGAAGTGCAGGACGCCATACCCCAGAGTCCCTACCTCATGAGCCGGCTTGGGCTCAACGTAGCCATCAACAGCGACGACGCAGAAATGGCCCGGCGCCTCAACCAGGAGGCCGCCAAAAGCATAAAATATGCGGGCATGGCCGAAGAGGAGGCCATTAAAATGGTGACCATCAACCCGGCGACCATGCTCCATGTCGGCGACCGCACCGGAAGCATAAAGACCGGAAAAGACGCGGACCTGGTGATCTGGAATGAGCATCCCCTGAGCATCTATGCCCGGGCCGAAAAAACCATCGTGGACGGGATCATCTACTTTGACCGGGAAAAGGACGCGGAAATGCAGGCCCGGATCTCAGAGGAAAGGGGCCGGCTGGTCCAGAAAATGATTTCAGCGAAGAATGGGGGAGAACGTACGGAACGCCCCACTCCGTCTTTTGAGGAAGAAGCCCAATGCGATCTCGACCACTACCACGGCAAAGGCCTTTGGCACCGGCTGGAACAGCGGATGGTCGAAGAAGTTCATACCCATGAAGATTAAACCCTTGAGAAAAAAAAGTTAAACGGAATCCAATGAAAAAATCAATCTATACCGCCCTGCTTTGCCTGCTTAGCCTTGGACTGGCGGCCCAGGAAACCATCTATCCCGCGCCCGCCCACCAGGGAGTCATCGCGCTTACCGGCGGCACCATCCATATCGGCAATGGCAGCATCATCGAAAGAGGGACCGTCCTGATCCGGAATTCCAGGATTGAAGCCGTAGGACCGAACGTCTCCGTGCCTTCAGGTGCCAAAGTGATCCCGGTGGCCGGCAAACAGGTATATCCCGGCCTGATCGCGGCATCCTCCAACCTTGGCCTGACTGAAATTGCCAGTGTGAGGGCTACCTCAGACTTTGGTGAACTGGGCGCCTATAATCCCAGCGTAAAAGCAATCATGGCCTACAATGCCGAATCCAAGGTAATTCCCACCCTTCGGAGCAACGGGGTCTTGCTGGCCCAGGTCACTCCCAGGGGAGGGGTATTCAGCGGGACCAGCAGCGTGGTCCAGCTCGATGCCTGGAACTGGCAGGATGCGGCCTACAAAATGAACAATGGGATACACCTCAATTTCCCGGCCCTCGTCAATCGCCCGGGTCCTTTCGGCGGCGGGGGCCTGCAGGGTAGAGGCGGATCTTCGCAGGAAGACGCCCTGAAGGCTGCCCTCAACCGGGTGGAAGAGATCCGGTCGTTCCTGCGTGAAGCAAAAGCTTATTCCAAATCCGGCGGCCCGGTCAATCTGAAATACGAAGCGGTAAAAGGCCTGTTCGATAAATCACAGAAATTGTTTGTGCATTGCGACCTGACTAAAGAGATCCTCATGGCCCTGGATTTTAAAAAAGAATTTGACCTCGACCTGGTGATCGAGGGCGGTACCGACAGCTGGATGGTAGCCGATATCCTTCGTGAACACCAGGTGCCGGTAATCCTGAGCGAGCCCCATAACCTTCCTTCCATGGCAGATGACGCGGTGGACCAACCCTATAAAACGGCTTATCTGCTGCACAAAGCGGGGGTGCCCTTTACCATAGCCATTGACGGATTCTGGCAGCAACGCAATCTCCCTTTCCAGGCGGGGACCCTGGCAGCTTATGGACTGTCTAAAGAAGAAGCCCTGTCCGCAATCACGCTCCAGGCGGCCCGGATCCTGGGCATAGACCGGCAGACCGGCAGCCTTGAAGCGGGCAAAGACGCCAATATCGTCGTGAGCGATGGGGATATCCTCGATATGAAAAGCAGTAAGGTGACCCATGCCTTTATCCAGGGCAGGCAGATCAACCTCGACAACAAACACAACCAGTTGTTTGAGAAATACAAGTACCGCTACAATCTGAAATAGGGAAAATCAGACTTTGAGGGTATCCACAGACCGGTCAATGACCCATTGGGGAACCGGGATGGCCGACAGTTTTGAATCTATCCACCCCTTGCAGTCCTGCAACAGGGTGGCCGGATCGTTTCCGCGGAAAGCATGATCGGGAAACCAGATGTCCACGCGGGTCCTCCATTTACCGAATTGTTTGATAAAATGGGTCAGGAGGCTGTCCCCGGGTATCCAGAAATCCAGTTCGGGTTTGTGATACAGGATGGCCAGGGGCACGACGGGCACTTTTTCTTCCACCGCCACCTCGAAAGCCCCTTTTTTAAAATCCTTGGTCAGTTGGAGTACGCTGGTCGTAGCTTCCGGGCACAGGAAGATATTGAAGCCCTGCCTCAGTTTTTGCCTCATCCCTTCTTTTACGGAATTCCGGCTGGTACGGTCTTCGCGCTGAACGAAGAGGATCCCCGTTTTTTCAGCCGCCAGGCCGATCAGGGGATACTTTTCAATCTCTGCTTTGCCGATGGGAAAAAAATGGTAATAATGCAGAGCGATGACCGGGTCGGAAAAACAACGATGATTTGAAATATATATGGCCGGCTGGATCTGATCAAATTTGCCAAAGGCCCTGATTTGATAGCCCAGCACCCAGCCCATCACCCTGACCCCGGCTTTCCGGAAGCGGAAGGCCCTCCGGATATCCTGGCCAAGAAATACGGTGGTCAGCAAATAAGCCATCAGAAAGAGGAAGATGACGAGCACCAGGATGATCATTCTGGACCAGGCCAGCACAACTCTCATTTCAGGAGGCCATAAGGAATGAAAACAATAAACCTTTGCCCGATCAGACCAGCATGCGAACCGGTTCTTCCAGCAGACCCTTCAGGGTTTGTAAAAACTGGGCTCCGCTGGCCCCGTCCACGACCCGGTGGTCGCAGGAGAGGGTGACTTTCATGATATGGCCGATTTCGATTTTCCCTTCCCGGACAACCGCTTGTTCGGTGATCCCACCCACCGCCAGGATGCAGGAATCCGGGGGATTGATGATGGCTGTAAATTCATCCACCCCAAACATGCCCAGGTTGGAGATCGTGAAGGTATTGCCCTGCATTTCTTCGGGCTGCAGTTTTCTTTCTTTGGCCCGTTGAGCGAGGTATTGCACCTCGGCATTGATTTGGGTAAGGGTCTTGATGTCGGCATATCTGATCACGGGCACGAGCAGCCCTTCCGCCACGGCTACGGCCACCCCGATATGGATCTGGTGGTTCTGACGGATGGCGTCCCCGGTCCAGGAGGAATTGACCACCGGATGTTTGCGTAGGGCCATGGCTACTGCTTTCACGACCAGGTCATTAAAGGAGAGTTTGGATGGGGCTACGGCATTCATGGCTGCCCGGGCGCTGACCGCCTTGCTCATGTCGATGGCCATGGTCATATAAAAATGCGGGGCGGAAAACTTGCTCTCGGCAAGCCGGCGGGCAATGGTTTTCCGCATCTGGCTGAGGGGCTTGTCTTCATAAGCCGCTCCTCCCGGGCTGATGTTGAATACAGGGGCCGGCGCAATCGGGGCCGCTGCGGCCGGTTTGGCGGGAGCGGTTTGCGGGCTGGTTTTTTGTTGAAGGGCAGCCTCTACATCTCTTTTGATAATACGGCCCAGGTCGCCGCTGCCGGTCATCTTCTGCAAATCAATGCCTTCTTCTTTGGCCATGGCTTTGGCAAGGGGGGATGCTTTGATATGGCTGTCCGCGGCCACGGGCGGCGCGGCCACGGGCGGCGCCGCCAAGGGCGCCGGGGCGGCCTCCGTGACCGGTTGCGGATTCGAAGAGGCGTCGGCGGCAGGAGTCTGCCCGGCCGCAGGAGCCCCTGCCGCTTCAAGGGCGGATTTATAATCCTCCCCCTTTTTTCCTATTACGGCCAATATGGCATTGACGGCAATCGTTCCTTTTTCCACGCCGATATAAAGAAGGGTGCCGTCATAAAAACTTTCCAGGTCCATGGTGGCTTTATCCGTCTCCACTTCCGCCAGCACATCGCCAACTTTTACATCATCACCCACTTTTTTGTGCCATGCCAGGATATTGCCTTCTTCCATGGTATCGCTCATCCGGGGCATTCTGATAACTTCTGCCATATTTGATCTGTTTTGAGGCGTAAAGATAGCCCCCGGCAGCCATTTTTAGGGCAATAACTGAAAAGTCCTTCCGGGGTAGAGGCCCGTAATTCTTAATTCTTAATTATTAATTCCTTCATTATAAATTTGTCCGGTTGTATGAAATTTTCTTCTAAACTGCTGGAAGAGGCCATGATGGCTTTTCATTCCCTTCCCGGCGTAGGCAAGAAGTCTGCCCTGCGGATGGCGCTTCATATGATGAAAAAGGACCCGGAATATGCCCGAAAATTTTCCGAAGCGGTATGGAATGCCCGCAATAAAATAAGGACCTGCCTGCGTTGCTGCAGTTATTCCGACGAAGAGCTCTGCAGCATTTGTGCAGACCCGCGGCGGGATGAACATACCGTATGCATCGTCGAATCCACCCGGGATGTCATGGCCATTGAAGAAACCAATCAATACCATGGAGTCTATCATGTCCTGGGAGGGGTATTGTCACCCATTGACGGGATAGGCCCCGCCCAATTGAATATCGAAGCCCTCACCCGGCGCCTGGCCTCAGAGGAGATCCGTGAGATGATCATGGCCATCAACCCGACCATTGAAGGGGAAACCACGATTTATTACCTGTCCCGCCAGGTACAACCGTTCAATATTCCGGTCACCGTCATTGCCCGGGGCGTATCTTTTGGAGGTGAACTCGAGTATGCCGATGAAATGACCCTGGGCAGGTCCATCCTCGCCCGTACGCCCTATCAAATCAAGTCCGTCACCTGAACATGGACCTCACGGTCATCATCCTGAGTTACAACGTCAGGTATCTGCTGGAATCCTGCCTGGAGTCCGTGGAAACGGCCATGCGCCGGATCCAGGGGGAAATCCTCGTGGTGGACAATGCTTCTTCTGATGAATCGGTGGAGATGGTGCGGTCGCGGTTTCCGGAGGTCCGCATCCTGGCCAATGATCAAAATATAGGTTTCGCAAAAGCCAATAACCTGGCCATCAAACAAGCGAGGGGGAAATATGTACTGATCCTCAACCCGGATACCCTGGTGCACGAAGGCGCCTTGAGAGCCTGCCTGGATTATCTGGAATCAGAGGCCGATGTCGCTGCCGCCGGGGTCCGCATGACCGACCATGCCGGCCGTTTCCTTCGGGAATCCAAGCGGGGTTTTCCCGGCCTGTGGCCGTCCATCTGGAAACTGAGCGGCTTCAGCCGGCTCATGCCAGGGCATGCAAAAATCAACCATTATTACCTCGGGCACCTGGATGAGGCCGGCATCCATCCCGTGGAAGTCCTGACCGGCGCCTTTATGATGGTGAAAAAAACCGTCCTGGAAGAGGTCGGCGGTTTTGATGAACGGTTTTTTATGTACGGGGAAGACATCGATCTTTCCTTTCGCATCCGCAAACTGGGTTACCGGTTGATTTATCTTGGCGGCCAGTCCATCGTGCACCTCAAAGGACGCAGTTCCGCCCTGCATTCCGCCGCTTACGTCCTGAATTTTTACAGGGCCATGTCGGTATTTGTAAAGAAGTATTATGTCAACCCGGCCCTGAAGACCATAGTCATGACCGGCATTGGATTGGCTGCTGTCCTGTCCTGGCTCAAACGAAAGATCGTGCGGCATTTCCTGCCCCTGATGGATATCCTTTTGCTCTCCCTCCTGTTGTTCCTGGTCCAGTACCTCTGGGCAAGGGGGTGGTTTGAAGACCCTGCTTATTTCCACAATTCCGTTTTTTTGTTAAACGCCCTGAGTTATGTGTTCCTTTGGTTCATGGCCCTGGTCTTATTTGAAGCCTACCGGCCCTACCAGGAAAAACCGGCCTGGCTTGCGCTCAAGGCCGTCCTGGCCGGCACCTTGGTCATCCTGGTCCTCTATTCCTTGCTGCCCGAAAACTGGAGGAGCTCAAGAGCGGTTATCCTCATGAGTGGTTTATCCGCGGCCCTGGTCCTCCCCTGGAGCAGGAATTTACTAAGGCCTGGCCTGGCCGCCCTGCGTGCCCTTTATACCGGTGACCAGGCCGGGGAAAAGAGCCTGAACCCGTTGTTTAAGAGATTGTGCCACGATCATTATTTTTCTTACCTCAGCCGGGAAGACCTTAGCGGACTGAGAGAACCGGAAACCCGGGTGGCTAAACTCAAAGACCAGGTGCAGGCCCAGGATATTACCCATGTCATTCTTGAAAGTCCCGCCAAATCGAAAGAAGACCTCCTCCTTTTTACCCGCGGATTGAAGGGCAGGGTAAAATTCCTGGTCCCTGAAAAAAACGGGTGGCCGGAGACCGGGGTCATGGCGTCGATTCCCGGATTGAAAGAGGTGGATATCCGCCTGGGCAAGCCCATGTACAGAACAATGAAATGGTTGTTCAATTTCGTCCTGACCGTGCTCATTCTGCCCTGGGGCTGGCTGAGAAGGGATATCCGGAAAAATTATTTTGCTCTGCTCCTGGGCACCAAACAATGGATCTCTTATCATCAGCCGCCGGATCCGAGGTTGCCGTCCCAAAGGCCCGGCCTCTGGCATCCGGGCTTCGACCCGGTGACGGGCGACGACTATCCCTGGCAGGACCTCAATTTTGAATATGCCGGAAAATATACCCCGGGCCGCGATATCCTGATTGTCCTGGCCCGATTGTTTAATTTTAACTAATGAATGAAATGCTCAGTCCTGAAAAAATCACCGGCATGTCGAAGCAATACCTCCCGGAGACCATCAGGCTCCGACGGTACCTGCATGAACACCCGGAATTGTCATTCCAGGAACACCAGACGGCCGCATTTATTGAAAACACCCTCCGCGCTTATGGCCTGGAACCTGCGCGAATGGCCAATACCGGGGTGATCGTGCTGATTGAAGGACAAAAACCGGGCGGGAAAGTGGTGGCCCTCAGGGCAGATACCGATGCCCTGCCCATCCAGGAAATTTCCTCCGAACATTACCGGTCCAGGAATCCGGGGGTCATGCATGCCTGCGGGCACGATGTCCATACCGCCTCCCTGATCACGGTTGCCAGGATCCTTCATGAAACGAGGCCGGCCTGGGGGGGAAAGGTGAAAATCATTTTCCAGCCGGGAGAAGAAAAATTTCCGGGCGGCGCTTCGCTCCTGATTGGCGAAGGGGTGCTGCAAAACCCGGTGCCCGAAATCATCCTGGCGCAACATGTTTTTCCTGAACTGGAAGCCGGAAAACTGGGTTTCCGCCAGGGACCCTTCATGGCTTCCGCGGACGAGATCTATATCACCGTGCACGGCAAGAGCGGACACGGGGCCATCCCGCATTCGACCCGCGACCCCATCCTGATTGCCTCCCATATTGTGGTCGCCCTCCAGCAAATCGTAAGCCGGAACAACAACCCGCTGACTCCTTCCGTACTGACCATTGGAAAAATCCAGTCTACCGGCGGGGCCACCAACATCATCCCCGGGGAAGTCAAAATGGAAGGGACCTTCCGGACTTTCGACGAGGCCTGGAGGAAAGAAGCCAAATCGCTGATCCGTAAAATCACGGAGGGCACGGCCCAGGCTATGGGCGGTCAGGTGGAAATCGATATTAAAGACGGTTATCCCGTCTTGCTCAATGATCCCAAACTGACCCACCGGATGCAACAGTGGGCCATTCAACTGCTGGGTCCCGAACAGGTGGTGGACCTGCCTATGCGCACCACGGCCGAAGATTTTGCTTATTATTCCCAGCTTATGCCGGCTTGTTTTTACCGGTTGGGAACCGCCCATCCGGGTCGACCCGGTGAAAAGCGGGTACATACCCCGGACTTTGACATCGATGAAGAGGCGCTGGCCACCGGGGTTGCCTTTATGGCCTGGGCGGCGGTCAGTTGGTTAAAAACTGCCTGATCTATACATATAACAAATTATAATATTTAAAAAATTAATATTACTACTAGTATAGATTATTTTTTTATTTAATGTATTTTGGGCCTTGATTAATGTAATGGATTATGGCAAAAATTTTGATCGCTGACGATGAGCGCAGCATCCGGCGAACGCTCCGGGAGATCCTGGAATTTGAAAAATTTACCGTGGAGGAAGCTTCCGATGGACTGGAATGCCTCAGTAAAATAAAGCAGCAGGATTTTGACGTCGTCCTGCTGGACATCAAAATGCCCAATTTGGACGGCCTGGAAACTTTGGAAAAGATCCAGCAGCTCAACCCCGATCTGCCCGTAGTGATGATCAGCGGCCATGCCAACATCGATACGGCCGTGGACGCCGTAAAAAAAGGGGCCTTCGATTTTATCAGTAAACCGCCGGACCTCAACCGTATGCTGATCACCATCCGCAATGCCATGGACAAGACCTGCCTCATTACCGAGAAAAAGGTGCTCCAGCATAAAATCAGTAAAAGCAGGATCCAGGAAATTGTCGGGGACTCCCCGGCCATTGCCAAAGTAAAGGAAACCATTGAAAGGGTCGGGCCTACGGAGGCCAGGGTCCTGATCACCGGGGAAAACGGGACGGGGAAAGAATTGGTGGCCCGGTGGATCCATGAATACAGCGGGCGCAAACAGGGGCCGATCATCGAAGTCAACTGTGCTGCCATCCCTTCCGAGCTGATAGAAAGCGAACTGTTCGGGCATGAAAAAGGCTCCTTTACTTCCGCGATCAAACAGCGGCTGGGAAAATTTGAACTGGCACACGGCGGCACCTTATTCCTGGATGAAATTGGGGATATGAGCCTGTCCGCCCAGGCCAAGGTGCTCAGGGCCTTGCAGGAAAGCCGCATCACGCGGGTGGGAGGCGACCGGGAAATAAAAGTGGATGTGCGGGTGGTCGCGGCCACCAATAAGGATATGCGGAGGGAAATCGAAGCCGGCCGTTTCCGGGAAGACCTTTATCACCGGCTTGCGGTGATCATCATCGAGGTGCCTTCGCTCAACCAGCGCAGCGAGGATATCCCCGTGCTGGTGGAACATTTTAACCAGCTGATCTGCCAGGAATACGGCATACCCGAAAAAGGGTTTACGGACAAAGCCATCAAAGCCCTGCAAAAGGTGCAATGGAGCGGCAATATCCGGGAGTTGAGGAATGTCGTGGAAAGGCTCATCATCCTGAGCACCGGCCGGATTACGGACAAGGAAGTTTATAATTATGTCGTTCCGACCGCCCTGCATGGCAGCCGTTACCGTGAAATATTTGACCGGTTCCAGGATGTCCGGGACCTCCGGGTTTTTATCGAAAGGGAATACGAACAGTATAAAGCGGAATCCGTTTAAGCCGGTTTAAAAAAAACCAGATAATCATTTGATGCCATGACCCGGTTTCAAAGGGAAATGAAAAAATGGACCGGCCTCCGGGGGGAAAATTCCTGGACCCTGTTCAAAGTGATGGCCGAGATGGTGGATGGATTTGAAGTCCTCAACCGGGTGGGACCCTGCATCTCCATTTTTGGTTCGGCGAGGACCCGGCCCGGCAATTTTTACTTTGAGAAAGCATCAGAAATCGCCCACCGCCTCACCGACGAAGGATACGGCATCATCACCGGCGGAGGGCCGGGAATCATGGAAGCCGGCAATAAGGGGGCTTTCGATGCGAAAGGGACCAGCGTGGGCCTGAGCATCGACCTGCCTTTTGAACAGACCTATAATGAATTTGTGGACCCGGACAAGATCCTCAAACACCGCTATTTTTTTATCCGCAAAGTCATGTTTGTAAAATATGCCCAGGGCTTTGTAGTCATGCCCGGCGGATTCGGGACCCTCGATGAATTTTTTGAAGTGCTCACCCTGGTCCAGACCAAAAAGATAAACCGGGTACCCATCATTTTATTCGGAGTAAATTACTGGGAAGGGCTGAGGAAATGGCTTGTTGAAACCGTTGACCAGGAAGCGCACAACATCAACCCGGAGGATATGGACCTGTTTTTGATTACCGACGATGTGGAATCGGTGGTGCAGCACATCAACGCGTTTTACGATGCCCGGGACGATCATTTCAGGCCTAATTACGAGTTGTAAGCTCCGCCTTTTTTTCACCCCTCTCCCTTCGCCTTTCGCCTTTCACCCTTCGCCTTCAATCCCTGAGCGTCCAGGTAAACCCCATCCTGATATTCGTCCTGAATAAAGGCTGGTCGTACGTCTCATAAAATGTCTTTCCCGCAGTATAAAACAAATACTCAAGCCCTTCGATCTTAAAAAAGCCTCTGAAATTCCTGAGCTGGAAATTGAAAAAATATTCCAGGTAGGGGTGGAGATCCACTGGAGCCCGGTCCGCATTGTAGAAGGAGGCAAGCAGGGGAAAATAGGCGGTTGACCGGAAACCGGGAATGATCCGGGTCTCCACTCCGGTGAGCACCCCCATAGCGTTCTTAAACCAGGAGCCCTTATAATACAATTGGTGCCTGGTATGCCAGGTTGGGATCCTGAGGATCTCCTTGGCCGATGAAATCTGGTATGTGAAGGCGTGCATGCTGTGCATTTTCCCAAAATCAAAGGCTTTGTCAAAATACAGCGTAGTGACGCTCAGGGCCGAGCCTTCCTGGACCGGCCTGCGAAGGCTGTCCAGGTAGATCGTATTGGAAAGGATGGACTGGTCGATCCCCGCCCTGAAGGAAAGGGCGGCGACCCTTATCGATCCTCCGATCTGGTTGGTCAGCGGTTTTTCAAAATCGTTGCTGAACACGAGGGTATTCCGGTTGTACATTTCGGCGTAAGCAAGGGGTACCGGTGACCGCTGAAGGATGAGGTGGCCTTCCAGGCTGCCGAGTTTCCGGCTTGCAGCCTGGACCTGTCCTTTCAAATAATATTCTCCCAGGTTGTCGAGCAGCCCCCACTGGCCCTCCGCATTCAATTGCAGGGTCCCGAACAGGGATTGCTGATACTGGCCCAAAGCGGAAAGGAGGTTTCTCCTGAATTCCGCCGGTCCACGGTCGATGGTGTAATATTCATGTTTCAGTCCTCCCATGAAATAATTTTTTCCTGCCAGCAGGCCGTCCAGGCGAAATTCATTCACCAGCCCGCCCGCACGGAGGTCCAGTTGCTGCGTATCCCGCACATAAAAGGGGCCGTAATAAAAGGAGTCGTTCGGGGAAGTGAAATCTTCATAGAAAATGGTTTCTTTACGAAGAGCTATGCGGTGCATGGCTCCCAGGATATTGCCCTTCCATTTGAGGTTGAATCCGTTTTGAACACTGAATTCATTATTTCGCTGCCGGGAACGTCCGTCAAGCAATACGTCGAGGGTCTCGGTGGCGCGCCGGTATTGGGAGATGGTGAGCAGGCTGTCGGCAAAGGGCACCCCGCCGTTGTCCTGGTTGCGGATATCGTTGGTCAGGTAACTTACGATGGCATCGTAGTTGCCCTTGGGCGAATGATACCACAGGCTGAAGGCCCCGGTCCGGTCCTTGGTGATCTGTTCGGTGAATTCGCCCTTGTACTGGATGGAACTGTAATTCAGGTCCAGGTGCAAACCGTTTTGAAAGGTCTTGCTGAAGCGCGATTCCAGTTGCAGGTCTTCCTGGCTGAAACTTTTCTGGGCAAAACGGAAAATCGCAAAAGGGCGCCTGGAATCCAGGAAAAGCAGGTCCTCGTAATCTTTCCGGTAGAGGTCGAAACTGCGCAGGCCTAAATCCAGGCCCTGTCTTTTATCCAGGACATAGCCGGCCGGGCGGTGGGGCGACCCGTTGTTGCCAAGATGGAAATAAGGAATGCCCTGAAGCCTGATGGCATCGTAATGATGGAAAAGGGGATCCAGCAGGGTATCGTCAAAAAAAACGGCCGTTTTCAACCGGTAGGGTGTATAGATCCGGACCGTATCCGGGGGTTCATCCGTCAATTCTTCCTGCTCGATCGAATCGGGGACTTGTTCCTCAACCGACCTGGGGAAATTGGAAGGCAGGTTGCGCTGCGCCTCCAGTGCGGAAGGCAGGCCCATCCAGCCCAGCAGGCAAAGGAAAAGCAGTCTTTTGACCAAAGACATCCATTTATTTTTCAGAAGGGGCCTCCTCTGCGAAGAAAAGGGGACTGATGCCCATGCTGGAGAAGCCGCCGTCGTGAAATAGATTCTGCATGGTGACCATCCGGGTGAGATCGGAAAACAGGGTGACGCAATAATTGGCGCAATCTTCGGCCGTGGCATTGCCCAGGGGGGACATTTTCTGTGCATAATCAAAAAATTCCCTGAACCCTTTGACCCCGCTGCCCGCCGTGGTCCAGGTAGGGGACTGGGAAATGGTATTCACCCTGATTTTCTTAAGCGTGCCCAGGTGATAACCAAAACTGCGGCCGATGGATTCGAGCAGGGCTTTGGCATCGGCCATTTCATTGTAATCGGGGAATACCCTCTGGGCCGCGATATAAGTCAAGCCAAGCACCGAACCCCATTCGGCAATGCCGTCCGTCTTCAGGGCGACCTGCATCATTTTGTGGAAGGAAAGGGCAGAAATATCCATGGTCTTGAGCATCCATTCATGGTTCAGGTCGGTATAATGTTTTCCTTTGCGTACATTGAGGGACATGCCGATGGAATGCAGGACAAAATCCACAGGCCCTCCCAGGATTTCTTTGGAGCGGGTAAAGACCGTGGTGAGGTCCTCCATGGAAGTGGCATCGGCAGGGATGATTTCCGATTGCAGCTTTGAAGCCAGTTCATTGATCTTGCCGAAGCGAAGGGCTACGGGGGCATTGGACAAGGTGATCCGGGCTCCCTCCTCGACGGCCCGTTCAGCGACTTTCCATGCGATGGACTGTTCGTCCAGCGCTCCGAATACGATTCCTGTTTTGTTTTTCAGAAGTTGATTGCTCATACCTGATGCTGTTTTATACGATTTCAATTAATTCTTTAGCGTTCTTGATGGCGGCTGCGGTAGGCGGGTTGGTGCTCAGCATGGCGGCGATCGTTTGCACCCGCTCAGCCTTATTGAGTTTTTTCACCCGGGCGGTGGTGCGCTCCGCCGATTCATCCTTGTACACAAAATAATGAAGGTCCCCCTTTGCTGCGATCTGTGGCGAATGGGTGATGCAGATCACCTGGTGATGGACCGAAAGATCTTTCAGGATACGGCCCATTTTCAGGGCCACATCTCCGCCGATCCCGATATCGATTTCATCAAAAATCAAAGTGGGCAGGGGAATGGCCTGGGCGACCAGGGATTTGGTCACCAGGTTAAAACGGGCCAGTTCGCCCCCTGAAGCGATTTGTTTTATGGGCAGGAAGGCCCCGCCTTTGTTGGTGGCCAATAAAAAATCGATCTGGTCCAGACCCGTCTGGTTCAGGGAATCCAATGGGCTGAGTTCAATCCGGACCTGGGTATTTTCCATGGCCAGGGGCCGCAGCAAAACATAAATTTTTTCAATAAATCCGGGAATGACTTTTTCCCGGCGGGCATGCAATTCCCGGGCTTTACCCAGCAGGGAGGTTTCCTGCTTTTTAATTTCCTTTTCGAGGGCGGCCAGTTGTTCTCCCAGGTCCGAGGCCATGTGCAGCCTGGAGGAGAATTGCTGATGAAGGACTATAAGTTCTTCAACGGTTTTTACCTTGTGTTTTTGACAGAGCCTGAAAAGGGAGGACAGCCTTTCTTCCACCTCGGCCAGCCGTCCGGGGTCCAGGTCAATTTGTTCGCTGATGTTTTTACATTCGGCGCTGATGTCTTCCAGTTCAGCAAGGATGGAATGGATCCGGTCCGATATGGATTGCAATCCCCGGTGCACGGATCCAAGCGGGTGCAGGCTCCGGTCAAGGTCGCTGAGCATGCCGGTCAGGGATCTTTCGTCTTCCGTGAGCGCAAGGTGGATATTCTCAGAGGCGGTCTTTATTTCCCCGGCATGGGCCAGAGCTTTTTGTTCGGTCTCCAGGGTATCCCATTCACCGGCCACAAGATTCAATTCATCCAGCTCCTTCCACTGGAATTTGATGAATTCGGCTTCCTGTTCTTCCCTCGTGAGCCGGTCTTTTAAGGCCCGTAGGGTTTCCAGGTTGGTGGTATACCGTTTATACTCCTGTTGATATTCTTCCAGCAAGGCTTTGTTTCCGGCCAAAGCGTCGATCATCCTGAGCTGGGTGCTCACCTGGTAGATGTCCAGAGTGTCGAATTGCTGGTGGACATCGATGAGGGCGGCACTGAGGGTTTGCAGAATTTCCAGGGTGACCGGGGTATCGTTGATGAAGGCCCGGGATTTGCCCTGGGGGGAGATTTCCCTGCGGATTACGATCTCATGGTCGAAATCGAGGTCCTGGGCTTCAAAAAAGGGTTTTAACTCCTCTCCTTTAATCATAAATTCCGCCTCCACCACACATTTGGCCGTCTGATTACCGATCGCCCGGATATCCGCCCGTTGACCGAGTACCAGGTTGAGGGCCCCGATCAGGATGGATTTACCCGCCCCGGTTTCGCCGGTGATGATGATGAGATTTGGTGAAAACTCCAGCTCAACATCCTCAATGATGGCAAAATATTGAATTTTGAGACGGCGGATCAAGGTATTCCTGGATTTGGGGCAAAGGTAAGGAATAGGTGGGAGGTCGAAGACCGGAGGTGGGTGGTTCGGTGGGTGGAAGTTTTTTAGATTTAACTTTCAGTCAAATGTCTAACTTTGTAGGGAATGAAGACCAGCGCAAGGGAATTGGCTGAATTTTTACATGCCACCATCGATGGGGATCCGGATATTGAGGTCACTCATCCCAGTAAAATCGAAGAAGCGGGTCCGGGCAGCATCAGTTTTATAGGTAACCCCAAATATGAATCCTTCGCGTATACGACCCGGGCATCCATCCTGGTCGTCCCCAATGAATTTAAAGCCCAACGGCCCCTGCAGGCAACCCTGCTCCGGGTGGACAATGTCTACCAAAGCCTGGGCAACCTGCTGAGCCGGTTTGAAAACAATGGCCATCCGGTAGGGATTTCTGACCAGGCCAGTATCGATGAGACCGTCAGCCTGGGAGCCGGTGTTGCTGTCGGCCCGCTATCGGTGATCGAAAAAAATGCCGTGGTCGGTGCGGGCTCCCTGATCTATGCCCAGGTTTATATCGGGGAACAGGTGACCATCGGCCGGGATTGCACTATTTATCCGGGCGTAAAAATCTATGCAGGCTGCAAGGTCGGGGACCGTTGCGTGATCCACAGCAATACGGTGATCGGCAGCGACGGTTTTGGTTTTGTACCAAACCCGGAAGGCCGGATGGAAAAAATACCCCAACTTGGCAATGTAGAACTGGGGGATGAAGTCGAAATCGGTTCTGGATGCACGATCGACAGGGCTACCATGGGCAGTACCCGCATCGGTAAGGGTTGCAAACTGGACAACCTGATCCAGATCGCGCACAACGTGGAGATCGGCGAGCATACCGTGATCGCGGCACAGGCCGGCATTGCCGGGAGCACCAAGATCGGGGCCCGTTGCATGATCGGGGGCCAGGTAGGCATTGCGGGGCACCTGCGCATTCCGGACGGTACCCAGATCCAGGCGCAGAGCGGGATCATGTCGGCGCCTTCCGAACCCAATCAAAAATTATTCGGTTACCCGGCCATTTCCTATCACGATTATCTCAGGGCTTATGCCCTTTTCAGAAAGCTTCCTGATCTTGAACAGCGGTTGCGTGACCTTGAAAAAAAATCCGGAGAATAATTTATTGATCGTTTTGATCTTCCTTTCCGTATAAACTTCTTTAGAAACCTAATAGTTTTTAACTTAATTTTGCATTCCCTGGCTGGTAATAAGGCATAGGTCATCGCCTGGCGACCGTTTATAACCTATCCGACAACCAGACAGAGAAAGACATTAACATGAAGCAGTGTACGATAGCCAGGGATGCGGTTTTTGGAGGCATTGGATTACATACCGGAAAAAGCGCCACCATGACGATCCGTCCGGCCCCGGTGAATCATGGGATCCGGTTTCAACGCATTGACCTCAAGGATTCACCCATCCTGCCTGCCGATGTCAACCGCGTAATCTCCACTAACCGGGGCACGACCATCAAATCCGGCGATGCCCAGGTGAGTACGGTCGAACATATCCTTTCCGCCCTCGCCGGCATGGGAATAGACAATGTGCTGATCGAGATTGACGGGCCTGAAGTCCCTATCATGGATGGCAGTTCAAAGCCCTTTACCGACGCTTTTATCCAGGCAGGGATTACCGTTCAGGAACTGGAAAAGGATTACCTAGAACTGACCGAAACGGTGGCTTTCAAGGATGAACTGAGCGGCACGGAGCTGATCGCCGTTCCTTCGGACAAGTTTGAAGTGACCGCTATGATCGATTTCCGGTCCCCTTTCCTCGGACAACAATATGCAAGCCTGAACGACCTCTCGGAATATGAAAAAGAAATCGCCCCCTGCAGGACTTTTGTATTTCTCCGGGAAATAGAGAAGCTGGCCAATGAAAACCTCATCAAGGGGGGAGACCTGAACAACGCCATCGTGATCGTGGACCGCATGATGACCCAGCCGGAACTGGACGACCTGGCTCAGAAACTCAATAAACCGTCCATCCAGGTGGAAAAGGAGGGTATCCTGAACACGGTCGAACTGCAGTTTTCCAATGAAGCCGCGCGGCATAAGGTGCTGGACATCATCGGGGACCTTGCCCTCGTCGGCAAGCCTATCAAAGCGAAAATCCTGGCCAACAAACCCGGTCATACCGCGAATGTGGAATTTGCCAAACTGCTTAAAAAAAAGTACAATGAAAACCGGAAACTCAAAGGCAAACCCAATTACAATCCGGATGAAACGCCTTTGATGGATACCGAAAGGATCCAGAAACTGCTGCCGCACCGGCATCCTTTTCTGCTGATCGATAAAATCATCGAACTGAGTGACCAGCACGTGGTAGGGGTGAAAAACATCACCTTTACGGAGGCCTGTTTCGCCGGCCACTTCCCCGGTAACCCGGTTTTTCCGGGTGTGCTCCAGATCGAAGCGCTCGCCCAGACCGGGGGTATCCTGGCCATTTCGCAGCAACCCGATCCGGGCAACTGGGATACTTATTTTATCAAGATCGAAAACACTAAATTTAAAAATAAGGTGATGCCGGGAGATACGCTGATCCTGAAGATGGAGCTGATGTCTCCGATCCGAAGGGGTATCGTACAGATGCTTGGTACTGCCTATGTGGGAAATAAAATTGTTTCTGAGGGCGAATTGACCGCCCAGATCGTCAGAAGAGAATCAAACCCAACATAACCATGGACATCGTGACCCAATATCAGCTGAATGTAGTCCATCCGCAGGCGCGGATCGGAAAAAATGTGCATATCTCGCCTTTTGTTACGATCGAAGGGGATGTGGAGATCGGGGACAATTGCTGGATCGGTCCCAACGCTTGCATTCTGGACGGCACCCGGCTCGGTGAAAACTGCAGGGTTTTCCCGGGGGCCGTGGTCGGGGCAGTTCCCCAGGACCTCAAATACAGCGGCGAACAATCCATTCTCGAAATAGGCAACAATGTAACCATCCGGGAATATTGTACGCTCAACCGGGGTACCAAAGCCAACTGGACGACCACCATCAAGGACAATTGCCTGTTGATGGCTTATGTACATGTGGCCCACGATTGTGTGCTGGAAGAAAATGTAATCCTGGCCAATAATGTCAACCTGGCCGGCCATATCCATGTCGGCAAATATGCAGTCCTGGGCGGCCTGTCGGCGGTGCACCAGTTTGTAAAAATCGGGGACCATTCCATGATTGGAGGGGGATCCCTGGTCCGTAAAGATGTTCCGCCTTTTGTAAAAGCGGCCCGCGAGCCCATTTCCTATGCGGGGATCAATGCGGTAGGGCTCAAGCGGAGAGGCTTTTCAACCGATTCCATCAAAATCATCCAGGACAGTTACCGCATTCTTTTTGTGAAAGGGTACAATACCTCCCAGGCCCTGGAAATCATCGAAAAGCAGATACCCGATTCACCCGAAAGAGCGAGGATTTTGGAATTTGTCAAAACCTCGGAAAGGGGGATCATGAAAGGGTTCCGGCAGATCAACGGCAATGGAAGTAAGGATTGATCGCCTGTCCAAAAGATACCAGCACGGATGGGTTTTCCGCGATTTGACCCATGACTTCAGGAACCACCAGTGCTACGGCATCGCGGGCCGCAACGGGAGCGGCAAATCCACGTTTTTAAAAATCATTTCAGGCCTTTTGTCAGCCACCCGGGGAGAGGTCAATTATCACCTGGGGGGCCAAACCGTTTCGAGGGAAAACATCTATCAGGAGGTGAATGTGGCCGCCCCATATACCGATTTGATCGAAGAATTCACTCTGAGGGAGATGGTCCGCTTCCATTGCCGCTTCAAGCCCTTGAGCGTTGACAGGGCGGAGGACTGGATTGAAATGACCGGACTCTCCAGGGCGGCGGACCGGCCCTTGGCTTTTTATTCCTCCGGCATGAAACAAAAAGTCAAACTGGCGCTGGCCATGTATTCCCGGGGATCGCTCCTGCTGCTGGATGAACCTACCTCGAACCTGGATGACAATGCCCGGTCCTGGTTCTTTGACCATCTGGAAAAACAAAAAGGGAACAAAACGGTCTTTATCGCCTCCAATGAAGCGGAAGACTTCAGGATGTGTGAGGAAGTGATTCGGCTGGACGCAACGACTCCTTAAATCGGAGCATCTCATTTTTAAGATGAATCAGCTTTTGCAGCACCGCCTGTTTTTGTTTGAGCAGGTCCTTGTTTTGGCGGATTTCATTCTTGGCCCCTTCGATGGTGAATCCCCGGTTTTTGACCAGGTCAAAAATGAGTTGAAGCTGGTCGATGTTTTCTTTGGTAAACCTACGGTCCCCCTTGCTGTTTTTATGCGGCTTGAGGATGCTGAACTCGGATTCCCAATAGCGGATCAGAGATTTTGACACCCCAAACATATCGGCGATTTCACCAATGCTGTAGTAGAGCTTTTCATCTTTGAGCGCTGGAAGCATATTCAACAAAACGGATTAATAATGATCTACGGTACAAAACTACGATCTAAATGTAAGAAAAAAGCCTTTCTCTTTTTTTCTGGTTTTGATTCCCGGAATGGTATATTTTAAAGTTGGCGGATAATTAATTGTTTATTTCCTCCCTGAACTCCTTGCGAAAAACTCCGCGACCTCTTTTGGGCCGGCTCAACCGGCCAGGTAACGGTTCAGGGCCTCCTGGACCTCCTTGACAGGAATGCCTGGAAATTTCTTTTTTATTTCCCCCAGGAAAAAACCAAGCAGCTTTTTCTTCCCCTTTTTAAACTCGTCCGCTTCAACCGGGAAAGAGGAAAAAAGATCCTCCACAACCCCGGGGATATCAAATTGCCGGGCGGCGTCCAGTTTTTCTTTCACCAGGTCTTCCAGGGAAGCTTGGGAGGAGGTCGTTATTTGAATCCAGACCTCCTGGGCCTGCTGAAGGTTGAGCACGCCAAGCCGAACCTGGGAAAGGAGGAAGCCCAGCGACTTCACTCCGAAGGGCAGCTCGCCGATCTTTTTATTTTGTTCCCTGAGCCAGGGCAGCATGGTCTGGATGAGCCAGTTGGCCGCGGATTTGTTAAGCGCAGGCTCTTCCTGTACCAGTTCCACATAATATCGCGCCACCTCGGGATCCTCCGCCAATACCTGGGCATCCGCCAGGGAGAGGTTTTTTTCCCGGGTGAAAAGCCGGAGATATTCCGAAGGCAGGGTGGGAATACTGTTTCTCCAGGTATCCAGCTGGGCCTGGCTGATCTTTATTGGAGGCAGGTCGGGATCCGGAAAATAACGGTAATCGTGGGCGCTTTCCTTTTGGCGAATGGGGACCGTGACGCCTTCTTCGGGTACAAATTGCATGGTCTGCCTCACCACGGCCTGTCCCGCTTCCCACAGGGCGATTTGCCTGGCTGATTCAAACTCAATCGCCTTCCGGGCAAAACGGCGGGAGTTGATGTTCTTGACCTCGCACCTCTCCCTGTATTCTTCCGAACCGGACGGGCGAACGGATACGTTGACGTCACAACGCATGGACCCTTCTTCCATATTGGCATCCGAGATATCCAGGTAACGGACCAGGCGCTGCAGGTCGGTCAGGAAAACGGTCACTTCTTCCGCCGTCCTGAAATCGGGTTCCGTGACCATTTCGAGGAGGGGTACGCCGGCGCGGTTGAGATCGATCCTGGACCACACCGGATCCGTGTCGTGCACGGATTTGCCGGCATCTTCTTCCATATGGATATGATGGATCCGGATGGTTTTGGACCCCTGGCTGGTCTCCAGGTCCATGCGGCCTCCCAGGCATACCGGGCTGGCCTGCTGCGAGATCTGGTAGCCTTTCGGGAGGTCAGGGTAAAAATATTGTTTGCGTTCAAACCAGGAATGGGTGTTGATGGTGCAATCCAGGGCCAGGCCAAGCCTCACGGCCGATTCCACCTGTTTGCCGTTTGGCAGCGGGAGGGTACCCGGGTGAGCCAGGGAGACATAACCCGTCTGGGTGTTGGCTTCAGTGGAAAAGCGGGCAGGGTCATCGCAAAACGCTTTGGTGAGCGTATTGAGCTGGATGTGGATCTCGAGTCCGATAATGGTTTCCCAGGAGGAGGTGCTATTCGTCATGAAAAAGGGGTCAGCGATTAATAAAATCCAAAACTGATCAGGGCCGTAAAGAAAATAAAAAAGGAAAATAAAACCAGGTAGGCCAGGCCCAGGGTAAAGAATTTGAACACCGACCGGATGATCCCCTGGCGGTAATAACGGATCCAGGCTATCAGACCATACAGGATGACGGTCACCATGACCGGCAGCCAGAAGAATTCAATAAAGTCCCTGAACAAAAGGACCAGCAAGGACACGATCAAGAAAGAAAACGCGTGCCAGTGATACAGGAAAAAAAGGTGTTCGATCAGGTACCTTTTTCCCCGCAAAAACTGGACTTTCATAAAAAGGGCGAGGATGGGGATCATCACAATCATCATCCAGCTGAAATTGCCAATGATAAACCGGAACATGCCTTTCGGGTCAAGCATAAATTTTTTGGCCTTCCCCACCATCAGCGTCGTCCAGAAGGAGCTGATATCATATTTTGCCGTAATGGAATCTATGGGCAGCAGGACCACATCTTCGGGATCCAGATTTTGAAAGCCCAGGACACTGATCCTGCGGGTGCCAATGCTGTCCGGCCCTGGGGCGTTTGAAGTATCGATATTGAACCAGCTCATCAGGCTGTCGATAGCCATCCTGGATACCCGGGTCTGCCCCGACTCGGCATGCCGCGCCAGTTCCGTCCTGATCTTGTGCCGGGTGAGGATGTCGTTGGTCTGGTTGTTGACTTCATCAAAGATCCGGTCGTAAGGAATCAAACCGCTCAATACCCCGAGATGGATCACCAGGAGGAAAAAGAAAAACCGGAGGGGATGGTAATACCTTTTGCGCAGGCCATTAAAATAGTCGATGGTCAACTGGCCCGGGATCCAGATCTTTTTCAGGGTCCTGAAAAAACTGGAATCCAATGAAAGTACATGGTCAAAAAAATCGCTCAGGAATTCCCTGACCGTTGGTTTGTCCGCGCCAAAAGTCTGTCCGCACGACGAACAGTATTTCGCGTCCGTGGTTTCTCTGTAATTGCAGTTGGGGCAAACCATGTCGGGTTGCCAAAGATAAGAAGCTTTTCAGGGCCGGCTGCTTAGTCGAGGGATTGGTTTTGCTGCTCCGACATCTTCACCAGCTCCTGGTATTCGGAGGGGGTCAGGTTGTCGAGGCAGAAATTGATCGGGTTGATGGGGGTGCCTTTGTACCTCACTTCATAATGGCAATGGGGAGCCGTGGAGGTGCCCGTGCTTCCGATCACGCCGATCTGGTTTCCTTTCTTCAATTCCTGGCCTACCTTGACGTCTATCCGGTCCATATGGGCGTAAAGGGTGATATACCCGTAACCATGGTCCACTTTGACGCATTTGCCATACCCGGAATAGTTGGTCTCAATATCGATCACTCTCCCGTTGCCCGTAACCTGGATGGGAGTCCCCTTGGGAGCGGAAAAATCAATGCCGGTGTGCATTTTTACGATTTTATGAACCGGGTGCAGCCGCTTTCCAAAGCCGGAAAGGAAGCGGAGGCTTTTATTGAGCTTGTCGATCCGTACCGGTTTAATGGAGGGGATGGAAGCCAGCATTTCTTCTTTGTGGGCGGCCACATCCTGGAGCTTATCGAGGGATTTGGATTGCAAGACCAGCTGCCTTTCAAGCCTTTCCATTTTTTCAGCGGTTTTACCGACCAGTTCTCCCGAACTGGGCAGGCTTCTGAAATTTTCGTACAGGTCGTGGCCTCCTTTTCCCCCATCCCAGATCGCTTCATCGATGGGGTCCATACCCACCAGTTGCCGGTGAACGTCTGCGTCCCGGCGCTGGATATTGGCCAGGGCCTTGGACATCAGGTCAAGCTGGTCCGACATGATATTGTAGTGGTCCTTGACGGATTCCAACTCTTTCATCAGGAGTTTTTCATTGGGAGAAGGAAGGTATTTATGAAAAACAAAAAACACGATGAGTCCGCTTACCAGGGCGGTGGACAAAAAGGAAAAGACCCTGAACAATTTTATCTTCAGGGGTTCTACGGCTTTCTCAAACTGCAGGGTATGGTGGTTATAAACGTACTTTGTAGGCTTTCCTGCCATGATCGACAAATCATTAAAAATTAAACCTATTAATTCAATGGATATGAACGGATTCCCGGATCGGGAAATAGTTCATATAAATTCCGGCGGGATTATAACTGGGTAAATTTATAGAAGTAAAACCATTTTACCAAGCACATAGTACGCGGAGCGGAGATTTTAATATATATGTTTAGCACGAATGTGTAAGAAGTTAGTAAGTTGGTAAGTTAGCAAGTTAGCAAGTGAGAAACCGGTCAGAATCGCAAAGTCTGCCCCTGCTTCTTTATTTTTGCGGCTTATTTATACTAGAAAAAACATGACTTCTTCGGAAATAAGGCGGTATTTTCTCGACTTCTTCAGATCCAAACAGCATTTTATTGAAGAATCCGCCCCCATTGTGCTCAAGAACGATCCCAGCCTTTTGTTTACCAATGCGGGAATGAACCAGTTTAAGGATTTATTCCTGGGCAATAAACCGGTGGTCCATCCCCGGATCGCCGATACCCAAAAATGCCTCAGGGTGTCCGGCAAACACAACGACCTCGAGGAGGTGGGGCTGGATGGCACCCACCATACCATGTTTGAGATGCTGGGCAACTGGTCTTTTGGCGACTATTTCAAGGAAGAAGCCATTGATTGGGCCTGGGAATTGCTCACCCAAGTCTACAGGATGGATCCGGAACGACTGTACGCCAGCATCTTCACCGGCGATGAAAACGAAAAGCTGGTCAGGGATACGGAAGCCGGGGCTTTCTGGAAAAAACACCTGCCCGAAGACCGGATCATCCTGGGGTCCAAAAAGGACAATTTCTGGGAAATGGGAGATACCGGGCCCTGCGGTCCCTGTTCGGAGATACATGTCGACCTTCGGACCGAAGAGGAGAGGAACGCCATCCCGGGCCGTGACCTGGTCAATACCGGGCATCCCCGGGTCGTCGAAATCTGGAACCTGGTTTTCATTCAATTCAACCGGAAATCGGATGGCCAACTGGAGGAACTGCCAGCCAAACATGTAGATACCGGAATGGGTTTTGAACGGCTCTGCATGGTGCTCCAAAACAAAACAGCGACCTACGATACGGATATTTTCCGCGGCCTGATCGCCCATGTGGAAAAGGCAACCGGAATCGCCTACCGGGGTTCTTACGATCCAACCGCCAAATCCGATATCGCCATGCGGGTACTGGCAGACCATATCCGCGCCGTGGCTTTTACCATTGCGGACGGCGAATTGCCCGGCAATACCGGCGCGGGTTATGTGATCCGGAGGATCCTGCGCAGGGCGGTGCGTTATTATTATTCATTTTTAAACCTACGCCAACCGTTTTTTTACACGCTGGTGCCGATCCTGGCCGGATATTTTAAGGAGGTGTTTCCAGGCCTGGACAAACAGGAAGGTTTTGTGAGCAAGGTCATCGAAGAAGAGGAAAAGGCATTCCTGCGCACCCTCGAAGGCGGACTCCGGCGCCTGGAATCCCTTTCCACCGGTTCAGAGATTTTGGACGGCTCCGCCGCTTTTGAATTGTACGATACCTTTGGTTTTCCGATAGACCTTACCCGGCTGATCTCCGCCGAAAGGAATATGCGGGTGGATGAAAGCGGCTTCCAGGAGGAACTGGAAAAACAAAGAGCAAGGTCCCGGGCTGCGGCGGTCACCGAGACCGGCGACTGGGTGGTTCTGCGGGATCAGAAAGAAACCCGGTTTATCGGATATGATCAGCTGGAGGCCGAAGGCGTAAAGATCATCAAATACCGGACGGTGAAGTCCAAAGACCGGGCCGAACACCAGCTGGTCCTGGACAAAACCCCGTTTTACCCGGAGGGCGGAGGCCAGATCGGCGATACGGGGATCATCCAAACGGCCAATGAAATCATCCGGGTACTGAATACCAAGAAAGAAATTGACCTGCCCCTGCACATCGTGGATCAGCTGCCTTCCGATCCCCGGGCGCTGTTTTTTGCGGCGGTGGACGGGCCCCGGAGGAAACGAATTCAAAACAACCACAGCGCGACCCACCTCCTGCATGCCGCGCTGAGAAAAGTTCTGGGTACCCATGTGCACCAGAAAGGGTCCCTGGTGGCTGAAGATTATTTGCGTTTTGACTTTTCCCATTTTCAGAAGGTCAGTACGGAAGAACTGACCCGGATCGAACACCTGGTCAATCAGAAGATCCGTGAAAACATCGCCGTACTCGAACAAAGGGATCTGCCGATCCGGCAAGCCCAGGAAGCCGGCGCCATGATGCTTTTTGGCGAAAAATACGGGGAAAGGGTACGGATGATCACCTTTGACCCGGAATATTCCAGGGAATTATGCGGGGGCTGCCATGTGTCGGCAACCGGAAACATCGGCTTGTTCAGGATAACCGGGGAATCGGCGGTGGCTGCGGGGGTACGCAGGATCGAAGCCATCACCGGCGATGCGGTGGAAAGATATATCGAAGAACAAAAACAACTGATGGACCGTATCCGGGAAGCGCTTAAAAATCCCAAAGACGTACTCCACGCGCTCAGCCACCTGGTGGATGAAAACAAGAACCTCCGGAGCCAGCTTGCCGTATACCAGGAAAAGGAAATCGCAAATCTGAAGCAGAAACTCAAAGCGGAAGCTTTGCTCCGGGACGGGGTGCATTATGTGACCGGCCTCCTGGAAAACCTGGATGAAAAAGACGCCAAAACCCTTTCTTTTCAACTTGAAAAAGAATTGTCGCCCGCCTTTATCTTGTTTGGTTTTGTATCCGGAGGCAAACCCATGCTGATGCTGCACCTCTCCAGGGAACTGGTTGAAAACAAAGGCATGAACGCGGTCCACCTGATCAAAAGACTGGCCGTGCACATCGAAGGCGGTGGCGGGGGCCAGGCCTTTTTTGCAACCGCGGGCGGCAAAAATCCGGACGGCCTGACCTCCGCCCTGGTGGAGGCTTTGCAATCCGTATAAATACGCTACTCATGGATAAACGTTTTTTGGTCTGTTGTGCGACACTCCTTTTAATGGGCCTTTCCTTTGAAATGGCCGCCCAGGCAAGCCTTTCCAGGATAAGGGTTGAAGGCAACCGATTTGTCAATGAACAAAATGAGACCCTGGTTTTCCGGGGTTATAATACCAGCGATCCGGACAAACTGGTTTATGACGGACAGTGGAACAAAAGCTATTTTGAAGAAATCAGGGCCTGGGGTGGCAATATTGTCCGTTTTCCGGTCCATCCCGCCGCGTGGAGGAGGCAAGGCAAGAACAATTACCTGCGCCTCCTGGACCAGGGCATCCGTTGGGCCGGAGAGGCGGGGCTCTACGTGATCATCGACTGGCACAGCATCGGCAATCTCAAATCCGGCCTTTTCCAAAACGATTCTTATGAAACCAGCCTGAAAGAAACCTTTGAGTTCTGGAGAGCCATGGCAACCCGGTATAAAGAAAATCCGGTGGTCGCTTTTTTTGAACTGTACAACGAACCTACGGTATTCAATGGCCAACTCGGGGTCTGCAGCTGGAGTGAGTGGAAAGCCATCAATGAAGAGATGATCACCATCATCCGGGCCCATGGCTGCAAGGCAATACCCCTGGTCGCCGGTTTCAACTGGGCCTACGATCTCACCGTGATCAAAGACGAACCAATAAACGCTCCCGGCATTGCCTATGTATCCCATCCTTATCCCCAGAAAAGGGAAAAACCCTGGGAAGCGAAATGGACAGCCGATTGGGGATTTGCGACGGAAAAATATCCGCTGATTCTGACGGAAATCGGTTTCAGCGGCCCGGAGGAAGCCGGTGCCCATATCCCGGTGATCAGTGATGAATCCTATGGCGAGGCTATTGTAAAATATTGCCAGGAGAGGGGGATCTCTTTTGTGGCCTGGGTATTCGATGCCAACTGGTCTCCCCGGATGTTCAGCGATTGGAAATTCACCCCGACCCGGCAGGGGAAATTTTTCAAAGAGGCGCTGACGAGGAAGTGATTAGTTAGATAGTTAGCAAGTTAGAAAGTTGGCAAGTTTCTCGTTTCTCGCATCTCGCATCTCGCTTCTCGCTTCTCGCATCTCGCTCACTGTTAAATATAGATTAACTGGCAGTTCACTTATACCCTGGATCCCGTGAGTCATCGTTTCCCGGGTAAATCAAATCATGAAAACCAAAATGCGGCGGACCTGGCTTCTGGCCGGGCTTGTCCTGGGTTCTTGCCAGGTGGAACTGGATAATTTTTTCGGTAAGCAAAACCCAGGGACTTACCCGAACGTCGACGAAGCGCTCCGGCCTTATTTTCAACGATTCGAGGCAGAAGCGGCAGCCAGGGGACTGACTGTGGACCTGGCCGATGCCTATATTACCGGTTACATTTCAGATATTCCCGAGAACCAGGTTATTGGCCAGTGTTCGTATTCCAGCAATGATCCGCACCGGGTAACCATTGATAAACCTTTCTGGAACCAGGCATCGGACCTGGAGCGGGAGTTTGTGGTTTTTCATGAGCTGGGTCATTGTTACCTGGCCCGGGTGCACGATGAGTCCATGGATGCCCGGGGGATTTGCCTGAGTATTATGCGGAGCGGGACGGGCGCCTGCAGGGATGTTTATAACGCAGCAAGTCGGAGCGGTTTGATCCAGGAATTATTTACGGAAAAGGATTGAAGCTTCAGTCGTAGTAAGGGATATCGGACAAGGGATAGATCCCATGTTCTTTCGGTGCGGACAAAGGTCGTGTCGCGCCCAGCAGGGAATTGAGCCGGGATTCCGTGAAGGAGGGGTCTCCGCGCACCAGGCTCTCCACCCTTACGTATCCCGAGGCATGGATGATCTTGCCCTCCCCGGCATAAATGGCCACATGGGTCACCCTTTCAGGATCGGTCGCCGTCGCTTTTCTTCCAAAAAATAAAAAATCACCCGGTCGCAGATTTTTTAAAGTGGTATCGGTTTCCACCGGGGCGCCGACCTTAACCTGCTGCGACGCATCCCTGGGCAGTTGCCAACCGTGTTGGAACAAGACGGTTTTTGTAAAGCCGCTGCAGTCCATTCCATTTCCCGAAGTGCCTCCCCAGAGATAGGGCCGGCCCAGGTAACCCATGGCCGTGCGCACGAGGTCCTCTCCGGCAGGCAGGGTGTTGGCCTGAAATTTCCATTCCTCCAGCCAGGTGGTATGCGAAGAAGGGATGTAGCCATTTCTTCCATCCGGGAAGGAGGCCTGAATAAAGTCCCCCCGGGTATCTTCCAGTTTCAGGATATTTCCGGAAGTAAGGGGTGAGAGCCTTTCCGACGAGAGGGATGGGGCTGAAAACAGGTAGGTCTGGTCCGCGATGATGATGATCTTTTGCCTGGCGATCCAGGCTTTATAGGCGGCGCTGTCCATCAGATGGACGGCATCCTCGTCCACCCAGCCGAGATAGTCATCGGGGGTCTGGGCATACAACCAGGAGTTGGAATACTTGTAAAGACGCAATACCGTGCCGCCCAAGGCCTGCGTGACCAGCTCACTGCTGTGGCCGGGCCGGCTGCGGATATTGGCCAGGGGTATGGTCACCACCCCGAAATGATAACCTTCCAGGGATGGCGAAGGGAGTACCATGATGCTGTCAACAAAAGCGATCCCCTCCAATCTCCGGACCAATTCTTCTTTGGCCCGGCCGTTATCCACTTCCCCTTTTAAGATCAGGGTTTTGCCCTGAAAGACGGGGTCGATATCAAAAATAGCGGTCCTTTTGTCCGGCGCATATTTGTACCGGAGAGAATCCAGGATTTCCGTGACGCGTGCATCGGGCAGGGGACCTGAGGAACAATAGGCTAAAAAGAAAGGAACGGCCAGAAGGAGATATTTCATGATACAAAAGTAGAAAATAAAAGGCCGAACCTCTCGTCTGAGATCCGGCCCTGTCCACCTACTCTTAGGGAAGAATAGTTCTTATGTATTTTTATTCAGGGTTCAAATGGATTCGATGGAGCCGCTTCCGGAGATGCCGGTTTTGATTTTCGGCTGGCCTTTGTAACGAACGCTGCCGCTGCCGGAGATGCCGGCTTCGAGCATATCGCTGGCCGAAACTTCACAGGAACCGGAACCGGAGATCCCAATCTTGACCTGGCTGGCGGGGAAATCGAGCGCCCTGACATTTCCTGAACCGGAAGTGCCTATTTTCAGATCGCGGGTTTTACCCTTAAGGTGAATATTGCCGGAACCGCTGAGGCCGCAATCCACATGGTCGGCTTCCACCATGACCTTGACGGTGCCGGAGCCGCTGACCCCCACATTAAAATCATCCGCGGTAAACATATTGGTGGTCACGATCGAACCGGAACCGCCGAGGCCTACCGCCGTCAGTTTGGGAAGGGTGATTTTGATTTTCAGATCTTCATAATCGCCCCAAGTGTTTTTGGAGAATTTGATTTTCCACTTTTTGTCATTGACCTCGGTCTGGATCAGGTCGATGATGTTGGCCTGGCCTTCCACCGTGATTTGCTGGGTGGCTCCCTGGGTGATTTCCACATCGGCGGAAATATTGCTTTCAATTTTTTCAAAGGAAGCCAGCTCCAGGGTACGGGTGACCTTCGGGCCTGTGCCTTTGATTTTCTGGCTGGAGGCCGTTTGTATTCCGGCAACGACCAAAATCAGCAGAAGAATAATGTTTTTCATGATTTCAGAATTTATTTGTGCTATTAAAGACAGCGTGAATTCCACGGGGTTGCATACCGTCCGTTAGGGGGACTTCAAAATCCGGCGAATCCATCCCATATCCGATAGGCATGAAAGGAGCCCGCTCTGCCGGCATCCGCAGCCCTGCGATCAATTATCCTCCATATCCAAATTGACCATCTTGATCACCGAGACCATCGTTTGGCCCTGGGAAAAACTGTGTTTCAATTCGGTCTGAAGCAAATGCATGCAGGCATCAAAATCACCGGTAATCTGGGTGCTCATGGGCGTGTTCCGAACTTCAACATTGCGGTACTGGCTCAACCTGGACAGCAGGTCGCGGATAGGCCCGCTGTAGTTTTTATCCAGGGGGTATAAACTGAGATCAATGGATATCTTCATGGTCATTGGTTTTAAATCAAAAAGACAAGGCTACCATTTTAACCGGGTGGATAAATATACCCAGGCGAGCCCGGCCAGGCAAACGATAAACAGGGCCGACTGCAGATTGATCGCTTTAGAGATAAAGCCGATAATGACCGGACCTCCCAGGAAGGTCGCCACGGAAAAGGTGTTCAGGGTGGCCAGCCCGACGCCTTTGGCCAGGTTGGGCAGCCGTGTGGAGGCTCCGTACAGGATAGGCGCACCGCAGGAAACACCCAGGCCCACCATACCGAAAGCCGCGATGCAGATCCAGGTTTTTGGGAAAAACACGGCAACCGCAATGGCCAGCGCACTTATCCATCCCCCATATTTCAGTATGGACCGGGCCCCGTACCGGGGTATAAAATAGTCCCCGGAAAAACGGCCCATGGCCATAAAAAAAGAATAACTGGCCAGCCCCCATCCGATCAGGTACTCCGGGGCGTGGACCACATCCCTCAGATACACCGCGGTCCAGTCCGCCATGGATCCCTCGGTGAGATTGGTGCACAAAGCTATGCCGATCATGATCAGGAGGGGCCCCCTGGGAAAAGTGAATTTGGGTTTCACCGGCTCTTCCTCCGCGGTGAGTTCTTCTTCAATTTGAAGGATCTCGCGACGCACCATTAGCCAGATCAACAGCATCAGACCCGAGATGATCATACTTTGCACCAGAGGTGGCGTTTTTAACCCGATCAGCGTGGAGGCCATGAGGGAGCCCAGCATCAGTCCGAGGCTGAACAAACCATGACAAGTGGACATGATATGCAGTTTGGACCGGTGTTCGATGATGGAGGCGCAGGTATTCATGGATACGTTGGTAAACGCGATCATGATCCCGGTGACAAACAAACCAAGCCCTACGCCCCAGGCCACCGGAGACAAGACCGGAAGCAGGTAACACAGGGACATGGCCACCATGGAGGTCAGGGTCATCTTCTGCATGCCATAACGGTGGATAAACCAGGAGGAAGCCGGGTTGGCCAGCGCCGCTCCCACGGGCATGCAAAGAATGATGAGCCCGAGTTGGGCGTCGTCCAACCCAAATTTTGATTTGACAATGGGGATCAGGGTAGCCCAGTTGCCAAACAGGGTACCCATGACCAGGAAGACCGCGCCTACGGCCACGCTCTGCCGGTGCAATAAAAACCTGAGTAAATGTGAAAACATAGAGAGGGGGTAAAGATAGGGATTGGGGGATTGAGGATTGAGGATTGAGGATTGAGGTTTGAGGATTGAGGAGGTCTTCTCTACTTCTTACCTCTTACCTCTTACCTCGTACCTCATACCTCATACCTCATACCTTTAGTCTACTCACTACCTTATGCAACTGCCACACAAATTCCTGGATGAGGTTTTGCGAGGTGGACTGGCGGATGGCTGTGGTATAAGGGTTCATGGGAGTACAGCGGATGACCAGGAGGCCTTCCGCGTTATAATCTTCCCTGGCCCTGGAAATGCCCGCATTTGTAAAAAAATCAGCCAGGGAGTCAAAAGGATAATACTGTTCGTCCATGCGCGTGTGAGATACAAAAAACGATTGGGCGTAACTGTGTTCTTTATCACCCTGCTCTACCTGTATGGAAAAATGCCCGTAAACGGCTCCGGTGAGCGCATTCATTTCCCGCAGACTTTGATCCGTTTTGTTTTTCACTGCAAAGACCAGCACATTGGTATCAGGAGGTTCGGGGAAGGTCAGGATGGTATAGGTCAACGGTTCCGGGAACCGGGCGGTCTGGTATATTTCTTCCCAATGCCTGAGCCATTCGTACAATTCCCGCGTGGCCAGGAGGGAGGATTTGATCAGCCGGCCGTGCCCGGAACGGTTGAGCGGGATCATCCGGCTTGAGAACCATAGGGCTGCGGCTGCCGCTCCAGGCTTGGAACCTTCCAGTATGAACGGCGCGAAGGCATCGATCCCGATGTGGTAGTTTTCGTAAGGGATGTTGTTGGAATTCAATTTGGAATAATCCACATCCTTTACATGACGGGGTGGGTGGTGCACCAGGATATCGTGTTCGGTGGACGTGATGTAAGGGGCGCGCTGCATGATGAAATGCCGGATGCGGTCATTTTTAAAAGCCACCAGGCCGCAGGGATACTGGATATAACCCAGTTTATGCGGGTCCACCGTAATGGAATCCGCTTTTTTAAAGGAGAGAAAGGCTTTGACGACCTGAAGATCGCCGCCCCAACTGATCCTTATGGGTTTGGTTTGGGCCTTGAGGCTGAAATCAATCGTGTCCGAAACATGGCTTGCAACATCCCGCGCACGGTCTTCCGCCCTGATTTTAAAATCCTCCGGGCCGATGATCTCGGAAAGCGGCTGCCCGTAAGGGGACCTGAGGATGGTTCCAAATTCATCGATCAGGGCTAGGTATTTTTTCCTGAACCCGTTAAACTCGTTGCGGCCCGCTTTTTCTTTTAACCGCAGAATCCTTTGTTCCACGGAAATCAAAAGAGGTTCGGCTTCGTCATCGGGTGTCGCCTGGATCATGGACCGTGTGGTCTCCAACAACTGATAGATCTCTGAAACCAGGCCATTGTCTGTATCGGGCCCTGCCTCAGGATCAAGGAGGCGATTCAGCTTTTTTACCAGGATTTCCAGTTTCTCCTCCTGGCTCAGTTTGAAAAGGCTCCGGATATATCCTCCCCATGCCCCGTCGATATGCAACCAAAAAGAGGTATTCATCCGGGCTTCTATTTGTTCCCGGAGGGCGGCAATTTCATGCACGGGATCCACCGCCCCTTCTTCCGTATTTCCCGCGATCGCGATCACCGCTATGGGGATTTTCCCTTCTTCCAGGGCGGTCATGATTTTCAATTCGAGGTCCTTGACATCAAGCCGGAAACGGCTGTCGGTCTTCACCAACACGACATTGTTTCTCCCGATCCCCAGGACGTCCGCCGCTTTTTTTATGGAATAGTGGGCGGCGCCGGACGCAAAGATCACCGGGGGAAATTCGCTGAAAATCCTGCCCAGATGATTGGTCAAGCTGTAAGGCGATTCCCTGAGATAGAGGTCCGATTTTTTTACGGCCTCCGCGATGTTTATTTTTTCCGACTTGCTGATCGCTTCGATCAGGCAGGCAAAAAGCCCGATGGACGTTTCTGGACTTAGGCCAATGGCTTCCCGGGGACTGAGTGCCTTCAGGTCTGCGCGTTTGCCATTCGGCAAATTCACCGCGATATCCAGGCCTTTTTCCCTGGCGATGTCATGGACGGTCAGCGGAAAATATTTGATGATCCGGGCCACCCACAGCGCTTCCACATTCGCCAGGGTGCCACCGGAAGTAATGTGGGCCCAGCCGAATTCCGTCTTCAGTTTTTCTTCATAGGCTTGCCATTCTTTGATGCCGGCCTCTTTTCCCGGAGGGACGGGGGGAGTGTTGAAGCCCAGCATTTTCAGGACCTGGTTGCTGGCTTCGATTTCCCATTCGACCGTAACCGGAGCGCCTTCCGGGGTGACGTTGTTGGCGTTGTACAGCATGGCCGCGAAATAACCAAAGACCGAAGGCATATTGATGTCCGACAGCATATGGCCGATGTATCGCGGGCTGTAAAAAGGGAAATTGCGCCTCAGTTGAGAAGTCATTTCAGCAACCCCTTGCATCAATTTATCAAACTCTTCCTCGTGCTGCCGTTGGATTCTCCGCGTGATCAAAATCGGATCCGCAGGAAAATAATTCCGCCTCCAGTGGATATAATCCCGGATGATGGTCAGGATGGTGTTTGTGAAGATTTCTTCATTTTCACCCTTTGGGCCGAGAAACCAGGAAAGTTGTTTCATGGAGGGAGGAGGTTAGAGGTAAGAGGTCAGAGGTCAGAGGTCAGAGGTAAGAGGTAAGAGGTAAGAGGTAAGAGGTAAGAGGTAAGAGGTAAGAGGTAAGAGGTAAGAGGTACGAGGTCTAACCTCTAGCCTCTAACCTCTAACCTCTAACTTCTAACCTCAAACAGCTATCAGTTTGCTGGTCAGATCACTGATCTCGGCGTCGGTGAGTTCATGATCTTCCAGTTTACCTGCGAAATAGTCTCCGTAGGCCTGCATATCGAAATGGCCATGGCCGCAAAGGTTAAACAATATGGTTTTGCGGGTCCCTTCTTCGCGGGCTTTGGCGGCTTCCTGGAAGACCGTGGCCAGGGCATGGGTGGCTTCGGGGGCCGGAATGATGCCTTCGGCCCGGGCGAATTTTACGCCGGCCTCAAAACATTCCAGTTGGGCATGGGCACGGGCCTCAATGAGTTTGTCTTTTAACAACTGGGATACGATCACGCCGGCTCCATGGTACCGGAGGCCGCCTGCATGGATGGAAGCAGGTACAAATTCATGACCGAGGGTATACATGGGCAGGAGGGGGGTCATGCCGATGGTATCGCCAAAATCATAACTGAACACGCCGCGGGTGAGTTTGGGACAGGAAAGGGGTTCGCTGGCAATGGCCCTTATTTTCTTGCCCTCTTCCAGGTTCAGGCGGAGGAAGGGAAAGGATAATCCTGCAAAATTGGATCCGCCCCCGAAGGGTGCGACAATGATATCGGGCAGTTCGCCGGCTTTTTCCATCTGGATCAATGCTTCCTGGCCGACAACCGTCTGGTGGAGTAACACGTGATTAAGTACGCTGCCCAGGGCATATTTGGTATCGGGATCAGGTGCCGCCCTTTCGATGGCCTCTGAGATGGCGATGCCCAGGCTGCCCGGGGAGTGGGGGTCGGCGGCGAGAATCTTGCGGCCGGATTCGGTATGGTCGGAGGGGGAAGCGTAAACTTTGGCGCCAAAGGTTTCCATCATGATCCGGCGGTAAGGTTTTTGGTTGTAACTCACCTTGACCATATAGACTTCGCATTCGAGGCCAAACATATTGCAGGCAAAACTCAGGGCGCTGCCCCATTGCCCGGCACCGGTTTCAGTCACGATGCGTTTGACCCCCTGTTGTTTGTTGTAATAAGCCTGGGGAATGGCGGTATTGGGTTTGTGCGAACCGCTGGGGCTTACCCCTTCGTATTTATAATAAATATGCGCAGGCGTATCCAGGGCCGCTTCCAGGCCGTATGCCCGGTATAAAGGGGTTGGCCGGTATAATTTATAGGCCTCGCGCACGGCATCGGGGATCTCCACGTATTTTTCCCCCGTCACTTCCTGTTTGATCAGTTCCATGGGGAAGAGGGGTTCCAGCATTTCCGGCCCGATGGGTTGCCGGGTACCCGGATGGAGGGGAGGAAGGGGTTTGTTGGGCATGCTGGCAATGATATTGTACCAGTGGCTTGGGATTTCTTTTTCGGTGAGGAGGATCTTTTTTTCCATATGAAAATGTTTTACGATTTAGTCTTGAATTTCCGGGATAAGAGGTCCTTTGCCCGGTTGATCATTTTACCGGTAAAATAATCACAAAGGCCGAGATTGTTTTCGATCTCAAACCAGGAACTGATTTCTTTTTCGGAGAAAAGATGGCGCAGCGACTCCTCTTTTAGAAGCAGGGCCTGGAGGGATTCACCGGTGGATCTTACCCTGGTACTGAAAGAACGGACCAGGGCCTGGGCTTCCTCCGTATTTAACTTAAGGCTTAACATCCGGCTCACGTGCTCTGCAAAAACCAGCCCTCCGCCGTCATCGATGTTTTTTAGCATGCGTTCTTTATTCACCCGGATTTCCCCGATCATTTCTATGGAAAGACGAAGGGAACCGGCCACCAGCCTGAAAAGATCTTCCATGCTTTCCCACTCGGCATGCCAGGGGCCGGAGCCTCTTTCATGATCCTGGGTCAGGGTATTGGAAAGGGAATATGCTATGGCTTGTATCCGGAGGCCATTGGCCAGGATCAGGATGGCGTTGACCGGGTTGGTTTTGTGGGGCATGATCGATGAATGGCCCTTGTCTTTTCCGTCAAAACTGATTTCACCGACTTCATTTTGGGCCAGGAGGCTTAAATCCGTAGCCATTTTGTTGAGGTGACCCTGCAAGGCCCCGAGCTGGTGTGCCATAGTATGGATATACTGTCTTTGGTTATGCCAGGGTTTGACGGGCAGGTCCAGGCCCAGTTCCCGGGACAGGCCGGAGGATACCTCCTCATATTGTTTTACGCTGTACCCCGGGGCAGTCCCGACGGATCCACCGAGTTGAAGGGGAAATTTAAGAAACCGGAGGCCTTCCGATACCATGAGCAGCCCATCGATCCAACCGGCCACCTTAAAACCGAAGGTAATAGGCCGGGCATGCTGCATAAACGTTCTTCCCGCCATGGGGGTGTGGCGGTGCATTTCGGCGATTTCGACCAGGCCGGTGATCAGTGGTCTGAGGTTCAGGTTGATCCAGGCCGTCGCTTTTTTATATTGGATCATCGCGGCCGTGTCGATCGCGTCCTGGCTGGTAGCCAGGAAATGCAGATAGCCGGCGGCTTCAGAGGGATGGCCGGCCAATAACTGCCTGCATTGGCCGAGCAGGGGGATCAGGATATTCCCGCTGCGGGCCGATTCTTCCATCAGTCTTTCCCGGTTTATGGATTCATAGCTGCACAGGATTTCAATAGCGCCGGCGGCAGGAGGAGGAATCAGCCCTTGCCTGGACTGTACCCGGGCCAGCGCTTTTTCGAAACCAAGCAAGGCCTCCAGGACCGGGCGAACTTCAAAAAATTCAAAGGCCCGGTCGTAAAAAAGATTGCTATATAATGAAGGCATTCGGCAGGATCGACAGCTAAAATTAAGCCAGAAATTGATGCAGCCGGTCAGGGGTTTTTGTTTCTACATCTAAAAGCTAAGACCGGATGATCCTGTGTGCGGTCAAATCCGATAATTTCGCAACATCAATGGTATATTCCATGGTTTTGGTTAAACTTTAAAATTGATCCTATTTGTCTATTATGGAGGTGTTTAAGAATTCAACGGGCGCCTTTGCTCCACAGAACAGCAGCACCATGAGATACTGCAAAGACTTTATCCTTTGCGCCCTGGCCCTTTTATGTATGGTGAACCTGGCGGGCGCTCAAAAATTCTGGTTGACGACCTATGAATTTCCCGGAGGGCCCAAAACCGGGATAAGCCTCGTGCAGGACAGTGTTTTATTTGTTTCAACCCTGAACTACGTGATGAGGAGTTTTAATGAGGGGAATAAATTTGACACCACCCTGAGGGCGGAGAGCCTCTCCACCGTATTTGCCTCCCGCACCGGGACGGTTTTTGCCGGCGGGAAGGGCAAAGTATATTTTACCAGGGACTTCGGAACAAGCTGGGACTCCGTTTTGGTCAATACGGCCGCCCATATCACAGGATTTGTGGAAAATACAGCGAGGGACCCTTTTGCCATGACCCGTATTTATGACGAGGAAAAGGGGTATATCGGGGACGGGGTGCTTTTTTCCAATACCGGGGGAGCCAGCTGGGCTTTTCGAAACAGCGGCCTTGGGTCGCAGAAAGCGTGCGAACATCTGGTCATAGATAAAAACAACCGCCTTTATTTAGCCATTGGGGATGAAGCCCGGACCGGCATGGGCGGATTGTTTGTGTCGGAAAACAATGGGATGTCCTGGCAAGGCATCGCCCTCCCCTTTGACGGGAAAAATCATGTGCCGGATCAGGTCATTCCCACCACCATCACCGGTTTATCGGTTTCGCCCCAGGACAGCTTATATCTCAGTCTCAGCGGGGTAGCGGTCAATGTAGGCGTCAGCCTTAATATCTACAAAAGCATTGACGACGTCACAAAAAATACATTCTGGAATATCATGAATGTCATTCCAGATAATCAGTTCACGGACCGGAATCTGAATTCCATCCACTTTGCCGGAAATGGGGACTGGTACAGTTCCTTCAGCGGGACCCTCAATGTGGGAGGAACCTATTATTCCAAAAACAGGGGCGTCTCCTGGCAGAGGATCGATTTCGGACTTGGCCTGGATATTTTCGGAATGCGTAACGTGCAGTATTTCGTTGAAAAACAGAACGGCAAGATCTTTATGGTTCACTATCTGAATGAACTGGTGCACTACACGGATACGAGTCTGACGACGGCAACCGGGGATGTCCGGATACGAAATAATAAATTAACTGTTTTCCCAAACCCTGTAGCTTCCGGGGAGAATATAAAAATTGAATTGCCTGCTTCCATGCAAAAGTGTTCCATTGCCGTATTGAACAGCTCAGGGCAGGTGGTTCTGGCGAAACGGGTAAATCAGTCATCCCGCGTCGAAGTCGACATGACGGTTGTTCCTGGTGTTTATTTTATCCGGGCGATAGAGGGGAATGTGGCGGCTGTGCAAAAAGTGTTGGTGTTTTAATTCCGGGGCGGACTGGATTCCTTTGACGCTTCGCGGTTTGCCCGCCAGGGGATCCCACGAAGTGTGCAGGAGTTGGGTGAACTATAACGTCAGAAGAGATAATATAAGTAAAAGGCTGGGCATAAGAAGCCTCCTTCGGGAATAAAAATTTAAATATCTCCACCGAAGTCTTATATTTTTAAATTACTGATTACGAATTGTTTGGCATTTAGTTATGTTTGAGACACCAAGGGCACAAAAGATTTCACACAATTATACAGCGCACCGAAGAACAAGGATTTAATTCTTCCGGCATCGGAGATGCCTGACCTTATTGGTAAAAAATAAGAACAAAACATTGGCTTCGGAGAAGCTCAACAATCGCAGTCCCAAATTAAAATAGTATTGTTTTTTTTCGATATTGGATATGGTGACGGCCATCCTTTGGGTATTGGGTCGGGGGGATAATAACGTTGATGTTTCCAGATGTTGGGCTTCTTCGAAGCCGGGGTTTTACTTTGGATGAGTATTAAAAACGTGGCGCATCTTCGATGCTTGAGATCTTTGCTTGAATAGGTTCCTTACAAAGACACTATGGGGATCCCACGAAATGTGCAGCAATTGGGTCCACTGCAACATCAAGAGGGATAACTTTGGTAAAAGGCCTGGCATAAGAAGCCTTTTTCGTGATTGGAAATTTAAATTTCTCCACCGAAGTCTTCTTCTGATTACGAATTGTTTGGCATTTAGTTATATGGGAGACACCAAGGGCACAAAAGATTTCACACAATTATACAGCGCACCGAAGAACAAGGATTTAATTCTTCCGGCATCGGAGATGCCTGACCTTATTGGTAAAAAATAAGAACAAAACATTGGCTTCGGAGAAGCTCAACAATCGCAGTCCCAAATTAAAATAGTATTGTTTTTTTTCGATATTGGATATGGTGACGGCCATCCTTTGGGTATTGGGTCGGGGGGATAATAACGTTGATGTTTCCAGATGTTGGGCTTCTTCGAAGCCGGGGTTTTACTTTGGATGAGTATTAAAAACGTGGCGCATCTTCGATGCTTGAGATCTTTGCTTGAATAGGTTCCTTACAAAGACACTATGGGTATCCCACGAAGTGTGCAGCAATTGGGTCCACGGCAACATCAAGAGGGATAACTTTGGTAAAAGGCCTGGCATAAGAAGCCTTTTTCGTGATTGGAAATTTAAATGTCTCCACCGAAGTCTTCTTTTTTAAAATTTCAGATTACGAATTGTTTGTCATTTAGTTATCTAGGAGACACGCAGTTCACGAAGAAATGGATTCATTATGATAATCAAATAAAATTAAATTTATGCGCTCCTTCATATCGCAGGGTGAGCTCCTCTCGTGTGATCCTGTATCGGTGCACCTCAGCTGATCTTTTAGAATCTGATCTCAATAAAACGCTCCGCCTCCCAAAGGATTGAAATATTCAGCGCGCTACTGAAACCTCTTGCCCTCAGACCTTCTCCAGTAATACCGCGTAACCCTGGCCGACCCCAACGCACATAGTCACCAGGGCATATTTTTTATGTAAAAGATGAAGGTCGAGGGCCGCACTACCCAGTATCCGCGCGCCGGTCATGCCCAGCGGGTGGCCGAGGGCAAGGGCTCCCCCGTTGACATTGATCCTGGGGTCGCCCGGATCCAGTCCCAGTTCGCGAAGGCAGGCGAGGACCTGGACGGCAAACGCTTCGTTGATCTCGATGAGATCCATGTCGTCGAGTTTAAGTTTGGTTTTCTCCAGGACCCGGATCGTCGCCGGCACAGGGCCAATGCCCATGATCCGGGGCTCGACACCGACCACAGCGGAGCCTGCGATTCGTGCCAGTGGTTTGAGGCCATATTGAACAATGGCATCGGCGGAGGCGACCAGGAGAGCCGCAGCGCCGTCGTTAAGTCCGCTGGAATTGCCGGCGGTGACGGTTCCTTCCGGTTTAAAAGCGGGTTTGAGGCGGGCCAGTCCTTCCGGGCTGGTAGCCGGTTTGATAAATTCATCGCGGCTGAACAGGCTGACGTTTTGTTTAGGATCGGTGATTTCAATGGGAATGATTTCTTTTTCCATCCGGCCGGAAGCGACGGCCTTTGCGGCTTTCTCCTGGGATCCGCAAGCGAACAAATCCTGCTCTTCCCGGTATATCCGGTATTTTGCGGCCAGGTTTTCCGCGGTGATCCCCATGGAATCGGTCCCATACATCTGCTTCATCCGTGGATTGACAAAGCGCCATCCGAAACTGCTGTCATGCATCTGGGCGTCCGTGCCAAAAGCTTTGGATGTTTTTGAAATGACCCAGGGTCCCCGGGTCATGTTTTCGACCCCACCCGCAATGATGAGATGGGCTTCGCCGCATTGAATGGCGCGGCCGGCGTTGATCGTGGCGGCCATGCCGGACGCGCACAGGCGGTTGACGGTCTCCCCGGGCACGGTGAACGGGAGTCCTGCCAGGAGTAAGGCCATGCGTGCCACATTGCGGTTGTCCTCTCCCGCCTGGTTGGTGCACCCCAGGATCACATCGTCGATTTGACCGGGCGGAAGGTCCGGATTTTTTTCCATCAGCTTTTTGATCACCCAGGCCGCGAGGTCATCGGTACGCAGGGTGGACAAACCTCCCCCGAAATTGCCAATCGGGCTGCGGACATAATCGACAAGGTAAGCCTGGTCCACTACTTGCTCAGTTTTTTGATCGGGGTGAGCAGGAGTTTCCGGAATTCGACTTCCGAACCTTCTGCCTGGAGGGCAAAACTGCCGTGGTCTGCGGTAGCATTAAAACCGTGATTGACCAGGTCCCCGTTGACCCAGACTTTGATTTCATTTTTAAGGCATTCGATGTTCATGGAATTCCATTGGCCGGGAGGTTTTTCGGAACCGTCGGTCAGATTGGGGATCCTCCTGTTTTTATCACCGTCGATCCCCCAATTTTCCTTCGGTCCGCGCCGGGCTTCCATATCAGGCACGGTGATGTCTTCCCCGATGCACCAGAAATCGCCCGCGTTTTCATGCATCATTTGCACTTCCACCGATTGTGGAAACATGCCGTACAATCTCCGGGGTTTGGAAGCATGCACCAGGGCGCCGCAATTGCCGGGCTTTCCCGCAAAACGGTATTCAATTTCCACCCGGTAATCGGAAAAAGACCGGTCCGTGATCAAATGTCCTCCGGGTGTGCCCAGGCTCACCAGGTATCCATTCCTCACCACGAAGGGATTGATGGCATTGGGATTTTTGTCCATTTCAGGCACATCGATATGCCAGCCCGTCAGATCCTTTCCATTAAAAAGGGGGATGCTTTTTTTCCCGGTCGTCCCCCGGGATGCAGTACAACTGTAAATCAAGGGCAATACCAGAAGAAAATATATTAATCGCATTGTCATATGAAATTTTTGAGTATTCAGGTTTCAGCTATGAGCATTCAGTTGACTACTGACTACTGACTACTGACTACTGACTACTGACTACTGACTACTGACTACTGACTACTGACTACTGACTACTGACTACTCCTATGTATCTTTTTCGGTCTCTTCCTGGGAAACGTGTCCCATATCCACCAGGCAACAGGAACCTGCGGTGGGTTCTGCCTAAATAGTTGGGGCTCGATGCCCCAACTATTTAACTA
>Ga0209605_1000574_pt1 | contig 45946 bp, 50 predicted proteins | sample AD_UKC035_MetaG_FD_184408 | JGI IMG/M metagenome (GOLD analysis project Ga0209605, IMG submission 184408) | Active sludge microbial communities of municipal wastewater-treating anaerobic digesters from USA - AD_UKC035_MetaG (SPAdes) (version 2) | ecosystem: Engineered > Bioreactor > Anaerobic >...
CGCTTTCGCGAATTCTAACTTTTTCATTTGACCTAACTCAAAAGAATTCTGACTGTTTTCAGCGCAGATTGCTCTGCACTTCAAACTTTCATTTGGTTATCATTTTACACTGTTTAGTTTTCAAGGATCAATCCTCATATATTATATGGAAGATCTTGCGATTCTTCTCATATCCTGCCGGCGAATCAGCCGCCGACCTTTACTATGTTATCACACCACTTTTCTGTTGTCAATACTGATTTCGCTGGTTTTTCGTGGTAATTCGCATCCCTCGCATTCGTAATTTGGAACAACGTTTAAGAATATATCATATAAGTTCCAGTGAGTAAAGCACACCCTGCCGCTAATTTTCACGGTTAATATTCAATATTGTTGGTTATCTCCTTAACTCTCATCATAGCTTTACATTATGTAAACTTATAATCCGTAATTTAAATCATACGTAATTATATTTTCCTGCGCACATTATTATATGTAGGAAAATTTGAACAGTCACATGTTATTTGCTCACCAATAAAAATTTGTACAGAAAAAATGCGCCCCAAGACGCATTCGATTCTATTATTACAAATACAATATGTATCTGAACATCATCCAGAAGTGACAAAAGCTTCCGTACAATACAAAAATATGAAACATCTCATGAAACCCGAAAACTTTTGATTTCAGCTTCGGCCATTTGGTGCCGTAAATAACTGCGCCAACAGTGTACAATAAACCTCCGGCAATAAGCCAAAGCATTGCCGCTATCGGCATTGTCCTGACAAGCGGTACAAATGCAATTACTATAAGCCATCCCATCAACAGATAAAAAAGGGTATACAGCCATCTGGGCGCATTGAACCACAGTACTTTTAATACGATTCCGGCCATTGCAATACCCCAAATACTTATGAGAAGGCTCCATCCCCAGCCTCCCCTCAATGGAATAAGGCATACCGGTGTATATGTTCCCGCTATAAGTATATAAATCATCATATGATCTATCTTTCTCAGAACCCTGGTGCTTTTCTCGGATACCGACAGCAGGTGATATATGGAACTTGCCGTATATAGAAGTATCAGGCTTGCTCCGAATATTGAAAAGGATACAATATGCCACACTGTCCCATTCACCAAAGCATAACGTACTAATAAGTAAAGTCCTGCAACTGACAGAATCGCCCCTGCAAGGTGTGAAAATCCGCTGAAAGGGTCTCTTACTTTCATTTTCATATAATATCTCCTCTTCTACTTAATGCATTCCCCATATAGTATTTACTACTATGTGTTGTCATATTTATATTATATATTGTAGTCTTTATATTTTCAATTCATATTTCTAATCTTTGTGCTTCATTTTTATGGTATACTATATCTCAGAGGTTTGTCTGAATAAAACTCATAGTGAGGAGATGGTTAAATGGATTTTAATGAAGATTCCTTCTTCAAAATAGTGGAGGATATATCTCAGGGAAGGGATATAAGAATTCCAGATATTCCTGACATTGAGCTTTACATGGATCAAGTCACTACATTCATTGATAATAAGCTGGGGTACAATAAAAGAATTTTAAAGGACAAGATTCTGACAAAAACAATGATAAATAATTATACCAAGTCAAAAATCCTTCTGCCTTCCAAAAATAAAAGGTACAATAGGCAGCATGTGATACTCCTTATACTTATATATTATTTGAAGCAAATTCTGTCGATTAATGATATAAGCATATTGTTTGTTCCTTTGTTTAAAAATATTACTTCCTCCAATGACGGGGCGGGCTATCTTGAGAACTTGTACAACGCCTTTCTTGAAGTAAAAGATAATAATGCAAATGATCTGAAAAGCATTCTTTCTCAAAAGCTTGATCTAATTAGTACCAAGGCGGAGGAATTCCCCAATGACTCAAAGGAAACCTCAAAAATTCTGCTAACCGTTCTAATGCTGGTAGCAACAGCAGGTATCCAGAAAAGAATTGCTGAAAAAATAATTGACGATTATCTGACAAAAAAATGAGGCCGTATTTTGGCCTCATTTTCTTATTCCCTCACATGCTCATGGTTTCTCACATGATCCATGCAGTATTCGTAATCCCCTTCACATTGGGGGCAGTATCTGAAATCCATTTTGGGGTCATCCTTTTCAGTCTTGCCGCAGATCGTACATTTATGAATTGTAAAATCCCTGGGCAGCTCAGATTGGAATCTTCTCCTGTTGTTGTACACCTGCCTGCTGCTTTTTGTCCCGGCAATAATATCCTTCCCAAAGAACAGAAAGTAGTTCATTATCGAGACTACTGCAATGAGTTTTGCGGATAAATCTCCAACCAGTACCGTATAGATTATAAAAGCCCAATTCAGCATCGCCAGGTATTTCATTTTGACCGGTATAACAAAAAACAGAAGCAATTCAAAATCAGGATATATTTTCGCAAATGCCAGAAATAATGATAAGTTCAGATATAGGGCCGTGGCTCCATATCCCGTTATAAATGCCGCAATAGTCGTACCTATCATGCCTGTAAAATAGAAAATATTAAATTTGAAGCTTCCCCATTCCTGTTCAAGTGCGCTTCCGACCATATAATAGAAGTACAGCGTAAACAGAATCCAAATAATTGATGTATTAGGCGGTATGAATATATAAGTCACAAGCCTCCATACCTCTCCCCTCAATACCAGCTCAGGTATGAGCATCAGCTTGCTTATGACAAACCCGCTTCTGTCAAAATATGATAATGCGTATACAATGCCTGTCATAAACACAATATATGACATCAGGTTTTTAATTGCAAATCTGCCCAATCTTCTCTCAAGTTTATCCAGCCATTTCAAATGTATTTCCCCCTTAATCCCACAAGTATTAATCATATGAAAAGTTTTACAATCAGATAATCGCTGTAATGCTCAAAGCCAAGAGCTTTGTACGCATTCAAAGCCGGAATGTTCTGTTTGCTTACAATAAGCGTCGGAAGCTTTCCCCTGCCTATTATCCTCTCACACAGCTCAGAAACCGCTGCCTTGGCATAGCCTTTTCCTCTTTCCTCTTCAAGGGAATAAACTGCTCCTATCTGATTCGTATTATCTGTGAAGGTTTGTATGCAGGCCTGCGCCACCAGTTTATTATCCACGGATAATATTATAAACTCTTCCTCTTCATTTTTTTGAAGAAGTAATATCCTCGTGCCCTCTATGGTCCGCTCTGCCCCGAAGCCGCGCCAATATGCTTTCCTAACAAAGCTTATTATGCTTGTATCATCATTTCCAGATACATCTGTGAACACTGCTCCTTCAAGCTTGAAAGGCTTGAAATTCCTGTTGATCTGATAGCTGCATTCTTCAAACCTCTTCAATTCCTTGTAATTCTTTATAGCTTCGAAAAGAGGCCTTACGATTTGATCTTTTCCCAAAAGCACGTTGAACCTGCCCATTATCATCAGTTTGGAAAGGAATGGTACAGCCCCGACTGACTCATAATGCGGAATGCAGGTTCCCAGATTGTAAAACACCAAGATGCCCCTTAAGTTGTCGCCCTCGAAATATCCGTAATAATCGCCGCAGCGCAGTACATCCTTCCTATTGGTAATGCCGCAGTGCAGAATATTTCCGAAAACAAAAGCTGCTTCATCTTCATTCCTGCTCAAATAATCCAGTATTATAGCCCTATCCCACTCATTTAAAGGCCTTATCAAAATACATCACCCCTATATGCTCTTAATTTCTACAGAGCCTCTTTAATTGCTGTCCATAGAACACCACACAATTCTTCACCGTTATAATCCGTCCCATAATCTATGTACTCTTCAATATTCCTGCCGATGCTGCAATCCTTTGGGTCTTTTCGCAAGTTGATATAAAAACTCCCTTTCCCGTATGCGCATTTGTTCAGTATCTCTATCATTTGCCCTATGTTAAGGAGAGGCAGACAATCCTCTTTGTTATATATGTCAGGCCTTTCATACTCAAATACAAAGTCTTCCTCGCTGAATTCCTCTTCCGCCCCGGTCTCTTCCTGAGCTTCTTCCTCCTGAACTTTCCAACTTCTAAGAGCTTCAAGGTTCATCAGCGTCATGGAGTAACCGGATCTTGTCTCTCTTATATTCACATAGCCAATAACGAATGGAAAAATATCGTACTCATTATTTTCTGCATCCTTGCAAAGAAATCCCGCCGCCAAATCATATCTGACGGGATTCCAAAGGCTATTGAGCCTGTCCCTCTGATATTCGTTAAGTTCCATAAGGTTTTCAATAGTAATATGCTGTTTCATAAGAATGCCTCCTCGTATTGGTTTTATTATTTAGTAATCAAGCTCCAGATACCTTCTGTATTTGCTGTCATCGGTTTCCTTCTCTCCTGAACGATAGAATTCCAAACTTCCCTTTCTGCCATAATCCAATCCTCTGCTTTCCAGCAATGCTCTTAATCGGTTTACAGTCCCGGTATTGCCGTCTATTACTTCAACTCCATGAGGCAGTATCCTTTTGAAGTAATTTCGGTAAAATACAAAATGGGTGCAGCCAAGAACGACAGCTCCGTATTCTTTCAAATCGTATCCGGAAAGCTCATCCAGCAAGTATTGAGTTACAGTCTCTTCATCAAATATGAACCTCTCTGCAAGCTCTACCAGTCCGGGAAGTGCATGCAAATCAACCGTCTGCTCTGAATCCAGCCTTATAACCAAGTCGTGCAGCTTCTTCTCCCTGACAGTAATAGGTGTTGCAAACACAAGCACCCTTCTGTCATCAGCCTTTTCTACTGCAGGCTTTACTGCCGGCTCCATACCAATTATGGGAAAACTGTACTTCTTTCTCAGGTCATTTATAGCAATGCTTGTAGCTGTATTGCATGCCACAACCAGAGCCTCGGCTTTGTGCTCCGCAAAAAAATCTGCAGCATGAAAAATATATCCTTTGACTTCATCCTTTGGTTTTGTACCATAAGGAACATGCTTAGTGTCGGCATAGTATAAGAAATCTTCACCGGGAAGCAGCTTCACTGCCTCCTTCAATACTGTCAGGCCTCCTACGCCGGAATCAAAAATACCTATACTCATATATATCTCCTCAAATCTTGCAAAATTAAACTACACACTTTATCATCAGTTGGGGTCATCTCCACTGATGATATATTATATGCCTTGTGGTGAATTTTCATCAGACAATATTTATTAATTTTCCAATAAATTCTAAATAATATACAGGTTCAAGTACCTTGTAACATCTAATTGTTGCGTTATGATACGCAGGATATTTGCTTCCAATACAAGGCGATGGGAAGAGGCGTAGCAGTGGCTACGGCGATTGACATCAACGCAGTAGTGGGACAAATAGACAAGTATCATGCAGCTTTTAGGTGTTACAAGGTACTATATATACTTCTCAATAGCAGAGCCGCTCCGCTCACAATAAGAAGGTAAATAGTCGCTTTCCTCACTGTCTCTTCTTTAAGCCCCGTATCCACTCTCGTACCTATATACATTCCCAAGGCCACTGCCGGCAGTATAAATAAAGTGAACTTCACAATCTCCATCGTCATGATTCCTGCTGCCGAGTACCAAAAAAGCCTGAATATGTTGTCAACAAGGAAAAGGCTGCACAGATTCCCTCGGAACTGACTCCTGTCCTCACTGGTCCTGCTTATGTATGCAACAAGGAAAGCACTGATTCCATACATGCCGGCCAGTACTCCCGACATCAGCCCCACCGTCATAAGAAACAGCTTGTTGGGTTTCGCTAATCCTTTATGTCCCGGCTTTCGATACAGCATCTCAATACCAAGTGCCATAATAACGACTCCCAGTATTGATTTTAACAGCAGGTCGTTCCCTGTTTTTAGAAGCATTATACCCGGTACAACTCCGGTAAGCAGCATTATCGATAGGGGCACCACAGTTCTGTAATTGATGCTCTTCCTGTTTTTCCATACAAGGTATGAATTGGTAGGTATGCTGATAAGCAAGTCAACCGGTGTTGTGAATCTGTTTGATACGACAAAGGAAAACAAAGGTGCCATTACAAGGGTGTTCCCGAAGCCGGTGATACCTTTTACAAAAAAGGAGGCAAGAACTACTGCAAACAAATATATTTTTTCAATCAATGAACGCTACCTTCACTTTCTTCCATGGGGACATGCATATAGACACATTCCGCACACATAAAGCTTTCCTGCTGATGTCAGAGAGTTAAAATAAGCTTCGCATTTATGAGCATCAAAACGCGCTTCTCTGGATTCATTTTCGGTAAAAGTTTTGCCTTTAATTGCATTTACAGGGCATATATCGGCACAAGCCGTGCATTCCCCGCACCGGGGCTCCATAATCCCTTCCCCGGTAGGCTGAAGAGGCGAATCAGTCAGTATGGATACCCATCTTACCCTGGGCCCGTTTTGAGATGTAATCAGCAGGCAGTTCTTTCCTATCCAACCGAAGCCGCAAAGCCTTGCACCCAGCTTGTGGGAGAATGCACCATATATCCTGTCATGGTCAATAATTCCGGATGCCGGTATGGGAAGCGCCCTGTATCCCTTCTCCTGTATAAGGCTGGCAAGCATTGAAGCAGCCAAATCCAATCTCTGGTTTATTACATCATATGCAAAAAGCTTGTAGTTCAGTGCATCATTGTAATGTTCCCTGTATGACAGTCTGTCTACTATATCTTTCGGTAAAGGGATGCCCATTGTTACACAGTAAGGATAGTCTCCTATACCTGTTCCTGCCTGATCGATGGCCGCATGCTCAACCTTGGACAAATCCGCCACTCCAAAATATGATATCATACAGCTTCTTGCAAGCTTATACAGCTCCTCATTCAGATTCATGAATCTGTTCCCTCCCTATACGCTCTTCTCTTAATTATATATAACAATGCATAATAATATCAAGCTATATGGAGTACGGCTGTAACAATATTATTGCTGAATCATAATATGAAATAGCGGGTATTGTAAGGAGGTCCATATATGGTTGAATATCTCTCACAATTCAATCTGATATGTCTGGGAATAATGGCAAGCCTGGGTGCCGGCCTGGCCACAGGTATCGGCTCGATACCTGTATTTTTAACAAAAAAAATATCCAAGAAGCTGCTTGATTTGCTGTTGGGTACAGCTGCCGGAATAATGCTTGCCGCTACATCCTTCAGTCTGATTATCCCTGCTATTGAGAAAGGCGGGGGAGGAATAAAGGGCGCATCAACAGCCCTTGTCGGAATACTGTTCGGAGGTGTATTTATTGATTTCATTGATAAATTCTTTCCGGACACCAACCTGCTCCTGAATGCGTTAAACGGCAACGGTAATAATGCTCATGAGGTAAATAAATCTGAAACTGCAGAAATTAATTCACGGCTCCGGAAGGTATGGCTGTTTGTAATTGCAATCACTGTTCATAACTTCCCCGAAGGCCTTGCTGTGGGCGTGGGCTTTGGAGACGGCGATATAATGAATGGGCTGTGTCTTGCAATCGGAATAGGCCTGCAGAACCTGCCCGAAGGCCTTGCCGTGGCCCTTCCTTTGCTGCGGGAAAACTATCCAAGAGGCAAGGCTTTTCTGGTGGCTTTGTGTACGGGTCTGGTAGAGCCCATCGGCGGATTGCTGGGGATTGTCCTTGTTCAAATATCCAGGCCGCTGCTGCCTTTTGCCCTGGCCTTTGCTGCAGGAGCCATGCTGTTTGTCATAAGCCATGAAATAATACCCGAAACGCAGCATCAGAAATGTCATTCAAAGCTAGCCACCCACGCTCTTTTAGTGGGATTTGTGGTAATGATGTTTCTGGATAATACTTTAGGCTGAGGGAGTTCTATAAAGAACTCCCTCAATAATTAATTATGCATTCAATTGCCTGACCGGCCTTGCTTCAATATATCCCCTGTAGCCCATCGGTGTAAGCTGGAACCTCGGTCCGTCCTCATCAGCCCACTTAAATCCGTAAAGCTCCGGGTTATACTTCTTCATAACTTCCCACAGGTTTCCTATTGCTTCCTCGAATTTCTCCTCATCGAAGGGCTCTCCCTGGAATACCATCATCTTGCACGGAGGAAGGTCCATCAGTTCATAGCCTTCCGGCACTTTTCCCGTATAGTCTGCCGGCACCTCAACCCCCTGTGCGTAGGTTGACGTACCTGGCCTGCGCAGATTATCAGGCAGCCACATTCCTATAGGCTCATAAATAGCCTCTTTGATTCCGGACAGTACATTCCATACATCGCAGCCCACTTCCTCGCAGTATTCATAATAATGAGTCGCCTTGACTCCGGGCTTGAATATGAGCTTTCTTGCCGGTCGGTCCACCACTTGAACGAAAACAGCATTGGTATTTGGATTTTTACACATATTATCCTCTCCTTTTTGTAATCTGAGGTAATAATCACGGATGCGCCCGGGCATAAAAAGCTTGATTTCCGGCGTATTCTTGCTGTAGTATTTCGGAGTCACGCCAAACTGCTTGGAAAAAGCTCTGGTAAATCCTTCGTGGGAGTCAAATACAAAATCAAAAGCCACATCAATTACCCGTGTATTTCTATCCTTCAGCTTAACAGCCGCTCGAGACAACCTCAGCGCCCGGATGTACTCAAAAGGTGTCTTACCGGTCAACTCCTTGAAAATCCTTTCAGAGTGCCAGGGTGAATATCCTGCAGCTTTCCCCAGCATATTCAGAGTAACTGTCTCTGCCAGATGCTCTTCGATGTAACTTTGCATTCGCTGAACCGCCTTTATCTTTTCCCAGCTTTCCATGATTTCACCTCCTAGATATTTCGCGAAAAACATTTTACACATATAATTCAGATTTCGCGTAAATATTTCCTTGATCTCATTGAATTCGCGCTATACCCTGATGAAATACCTTAAGCGCGTTCAATATAAGTAGAGGATATCAATTATAATTAGTTATTTCTTGACTTGTTTTGCTGTCATACATCTATTTCCTTCGCTTTTACATCCTTTTTCCTAAAGCCCACCTCTGCAATCAAGACGCTGAGCAAAAGAACCGCCGCACCGAAATATCCTCTTGGAGACAGTATCTCTCCAAGGAAAGCAAAACCTAAAATTGCGGAAAAAACCGGCTCCAGGGATAGAATAAGCCCTGTATGGGTTGCACTGGTGTACTGCTGTGCTGTAGCCTGCACTATATATCCGAATGCGGTGCACAGAATGCTGAGGGCCAATGTAGCACCCCAGGATATGCCTGTGCTGGGGAGCCTCAATGTCTCGGTAAATAATGAAAACACTATACTGAGTATGCCTGCAAAACCAAGCTGCAGAACACCCAGGGCAATTGAGTCAACTTTTCTTGTGAAAACTCCCATTACCACAACGTGCAAAGCGGAAAGAAATGCACACAATATACAGAGCAAGTCTCCGCTGCCTACGCTTAACTGTGAATTCAATGTCAATAAAGCTATGCCTATAGGAGCTATGCATACTCCTATCAACACTCTCTTCTCAATCTTCTGCTTCAGAAATACATATGAAAGTATTGGTATGATGATTACTGCAAGGCTTATCAGGAAGCCTGCATTGGAAGCAGTGGTATATTTCAAGCCGAAGGACATTGATATGAACATCCCGACCAGTATTACCGCCAGTATCAAAGAATATTTAATTATTCTTATATCCGACTTCAAAATATTCTTATAGAATACAAGGGCAGATACAACAAAAGCAATCAGAAAGCGCAATGCCGACAGATTAAAGGGCTCAAGTACATCAAGAGCAATCTTTGTAAGCATATATGATGCTCCCCAGAAAACTGTAACTGCAAGCAGCATCAAGTCCGCTTTTGTCTTGTTAGTCAAAGTAATCTCCTCCCAAGCAAAAAGACCATGGCATTCCATGATCTTAAAATATTGCGTCACGGATGCATTGGCCCGTGACTGTAATATGAAACAGGCACTTTATTTACAATCCTGGGCCGTAAAGTACTATTTTTGATTTTGCTCTTATTAATATAGATTTCATTCTTACGGCCTCCCGATTCTTCCAGCTTTTCTTCACTATTAATATAACATGGTACGGTATAGGAAGCAATACAAAATTTACCAACTGCCATTGATAATATGCCAGTATAAGACCTCCAAGGACTGACTATGGAATATTAATAAACGTGGCTTCTATAGTCCAATCCTCAATATCAAATGAAGGTAACATTTTTACCATGCTTCATTTGAATTTCACTCCAATAATCTACAACATCGATTCTATTTGTTTTTTTGATTTCTTGTCAAGCAATTCACCTGTAAGCGCTTTGGATATATAGCCGTCAATTTCCTCAGAAGTCCTGTTTTTTCTGATTAATGCAAGGATATTAAGAATATCAAGCAATATAAGCTTTCTCATAGTCTGTTTAACATCCATAATATTTATAGCCATAAGCTCATTAGCGATTTTTTCATGCAATTGGGTTTTATAAGGAACAATTTTACCTAATGCCTGAATACACTGGCGTACTATAATAGGCTTTTCATCATATAAGATCTTAAGATAGTCATCTATTGCCCCGTCAATTTTATTCTCCCTGTCCCATTTCACATTATCAGCCATAAGCATTAGCCCTAAACTTCTATGATATGAATTGGGGCTTTTTAATTTCTCACAGAACACATCCCAGAAAGGATATACATCATCATAGTGTTCAGAACGGTATTGCAACAGAAGTAATGTGTGGTATCTCAGCTTATCATCCTTTTCGGTCAGCCATTCCATCAGCTGTGATATTTCTTCCTTCTGCAATGTTTTGGAGAATTCCGGCAGGTCTTCTTTTTCTATTACCAATAATCTTTCAATGCTAATCATTATTTCTTCACCTTCCTATACAATAAAACATGTCCTCAGGTGTTGCTATGCAGCTTTTTGAATTTATTCCAACCGATATAGCTTTTCTGTATAATCCTTGACAAAATATCGCCTTCCTCTTGCAACTACCGTATGCCCTTCCGTTTCCAGCAATGCCTTCTGCAGTTCTATACCTCCGGGATATTTTTCGTTCAGCTCTCCTCCCTTTTTCAAGGTGCGCCAATAGGGGGTTATGTCTTTCCCACCGCCGTTCTCCCTCTCCCGGGATGCGTTGGCTGCAATGTTGATAAAAATTCCCGCTGTAAGCTGGCAGGTGAAGTCTGCTCCATGCTTTTTTGCAAGATAGGCTCTGATTTCATCTGAAGTAATAAGCTTTCCCTCAGGGATCTTTTTCATAACCTCATCGTACTCGAGAGGCGCCGCTATAAGCATGTTCCCGCAGCCAAAGCGCCTGGCCATCTTATTGTCATATCCTATGGATTCTATTTTAGGCAGATCCCCTGAATTATTCAGCTTCTCGTTATAAGTTTTTCTTGCCATGAATAAGCCTCCTTTCTTACGCCTCCCTGCACCTTAATACCTTCGACATTTTTATCAAGGTATCCTCGCGGCTGTATTCCTTAAATCCGCATTTTGTATAACATCTGATAGCTCTTGGGTTATATGTCCTTACAACTAAGTTTAGTTCCTTTGCATTGAGCTTTTCTGCAACATACTGTTCAAGAAGGTTTATCATTCTTTCCCCGGCCCCGCAGGATCGCATGCTTGGTATTATATATAAGAAGCTTAAAAAATAAATATCATCAGCTGCTTTTCTGATAGCGGCATGTCCGATTAATTCATTTCCCTCATATACCAGAAATGGAATATTCCCTTTCTGAGGGTCCAGAACTTCTTGCCATTGTAAATGATTAAAAGGGAAGTCCGCTTTCGGCCAAACTAAAAACAAATCATTTTTATCTTCAATAAGCTTTGCAATTACCATTGTATCTAATGGAATATTTTCAACTAATCGCATAGTTATTTCCTCGCTTCTATAAAAAACTCACTTTTTCTTATATCTGCCGCTCTCTCCAAAGAAAGTGATATCTGCATATCCAGCATAAATCTTCCCGTAATGTTTTACTCCCTCGGGGATAAAATATCTGTCCCCCTTTTGGTATACCTTCCTGATTCCGCCTATTGTCAAATCAATCCTGCCTTCCAGAACGACAGCCCACTGGCTGCCGTGAGAATGCTCCGGCAAATCAATGTCCTTATCAAACTCCATGAAAAGGATCTGATGATTATCCCCTTGTGACAGATATGCTTTTGCGCCTTCAAATGGTATATCCGCTTCTCCCAGATTGATAATAGAGTCCGAAAAAATTTTTGACATAAGCCTTTCCTCCTGTAATTTTTGTCTTAATCCAAAGCATCTCATTTCTTCGCTTTTCTTAGTTTTAATTCTTCCCTCTCTTCATCGGCAAATTGGTTTAAAATTTCTTTCATTACTCTTGCTTTGCTTTTAAAGTCTTCCTTACCAATAGGCTTCTCCGCTATCTCACTATCTGCCTTTATCAACGATTCGTCCAGGCTCTTAAGGGAAAGCAATGCGGCTGACAGACAGTAAAAGCTCTTGCTTTTCCCATCATCATAACATTCCAGCATGGTATTAAGAAAATTCATTCTCCTGTTTTGCTGTTCAAGAAAAGCAGCAATTCCGGATTCTCTAATAAGCCTCTGGTTTTGCATAACCCTCCTGTGGGTTATGAATGAATCCGCCTCTCCTGTCTCTTTATCAAATTTACGGCAAGGAAACTCATTGCATTCACCGCAGACCTCCAGCCCCTTTTTCTTAACACAACATGTAATAAAAGAACAAGAGGGATGTTTGTTCTCAAAATCAACCCCGCAGCACCCGGGGCATCTTGAAGCGCCTTCGGTGAAAAACCTGGGGCACAATCCGCAGTCAAGCCCGCAGCAGCCTAATGTATGGATTTTTTTACCCATGGCATTCCCTCCTTATGAGTTTTTCTTCAACAGCCACACAACTCCGACAATATCATTTTCCAGTTCATTGCACTCAGCCAGCTGGCTATTGACATAGCCATCGAACATTGCAGCCTTGTCCGGGTATTTTCTTTTCAATTCATTTGCACGGTTAATAATGAATTTATTGTTTTTATCATTTATTCCAGCCAATTCTTCTTCATTGGACGGCTTTTCTTCAATCATCTGAATTCCTTCATCTTCGAACAACTTCAGCCATTGTTCGCGGGATAGGTAATTACCTGATGCACCCTCTCTTCTATAGGCATCATCTATGATGATAAAACCATCAGGTTTAATGGTATTCTTTAGCTTTTGAATTGTTTCCTCCGGACTGCCGAGTACTTCCCCCACAGCTCCCAAAATAACAATATCATATCCCCGTTCCCCGGCAACAGATATATTTATATCCTCGATTCTGAAGCTGCACAAATCCGATACTCCGAATTCGATAGCTTTCTGCCTTGCATAACTGATGAATTCAGGAATAATATCAATGCCTTGCACATGACATCCCAATTCTTTTGCCAGTTTCACGCTTACCGCTCCTTTGCCGCAAGCAAGATCAAGTATTTTGAGATCCTTCACCTTCCGTATATTCTTTCTTATAAGCTTTATAATTTCTTTCGGGTCTGAGCCCAGCTCCCACAGGTCCTGAAGCAAATACGGCAAATAGGGAATCAGTTCTGTTGTTTCACCGGTTAATGATTTTGCAAGTTTTTCTTCTACCTCTCCCATAATAATTCTCCCTTATAGTTTATCAGGCAGCGCCGGAAATTTTTCTCTGTCTTATTCTGGATGTTTTTCTATTATATCACACTTATTATTATTATAAAATATTCCCTTTCTTTCACTGTTTCAAGACAATAAGAAAATCCGGCCCAAGATTTAATCCTTGGCCGGATTCCGATAAACCCATCTATATCATTTATCAATCCTTTGCAATAGGCTTCATTGTCGGGAACAGTATTATATCCCTGATAGAATAGGAATCTGTAAGGAACATTATTATTCTGTCCACCCCTATCCCAAGTCCTCCTGTAGGAGGCATCCCTATTTCAAGGGAGTTAACAAAGTCATCATCCGTTGCATATGCCTCTTCGTCTCCAAGCTCTTTGTCATTTGCCTGCTGCTCGAACCTTTCCTTCTGGTCAATTGGGTCGTTAAGCTCGGAATAAGCATTGGCAATTTCTCTGGCAAATATGAACGCTTCAAACCTCTCTGTCATTGTAGGATCGTCATTCTTCTTCTTTGTAAGAGGTGATATTTCAACCGGATAATCCAATATAAAAGTCGGCTGAATAAGATGCTCTTCAACGTATGCTTCAAAAACCGCATTCAATATATCGCCCTTGGTGCAGTCCTTAAGCTTCTTTTTAAGTTCATCCAGCACCTTAAGCTTCTTTGCTGTTTCTCTTGCTTCTTCATCAGATTTTATTTCATTAAAGTCAACACCCGAATACTTCTTGACAGCTTCCACCATGGTCATTCTGTTCCAGGGGGGTGTCAAATCCAATTCGGTTCCCTGATAGTTGATTTTTGTTGTTCCCAGAACCTTTTCCGCACAATATGCTATAAGATTCTCGGTAATCTCCATCATATCGTTGTAGTCCGCATAGGCCTGGTATAGCTCAATCATCGTAAACTCCGGATTGTGCCTTACGTCTATACCCTCATTTCTGAAGTCTTTGCCCATTTCATATACTCTCTCAAAGCCGCCGACTATCAGCCTCTTTAAATAAAGCTCGGTGGCAATTCTGAGATATAAATCTATATCCAACGCATTGCTGTGGGTGATAAAAGGCCTTGCGGCAGCTCCGCTCGCAATTGTAGCCAGTATTGGAGTATCAACTTCAATAAAGTCCCTTGCATCCAGGAATTCCCGTATTGCCTTTATTATCTTGGTCCTCTTGTAGAATGTTTCTCTTACATCCTCATTTACAATCAGATCCACATATCTCTGCCTATATCTGATTTCAGTATCCTTAAGCCCGTGCCATTTCTCCGGCAGCGGCTGCAGCGACTTGCACAGCAAGGTTACCTGCTTTGCATGTACTGATATCTCGCCTCTTTTGGTCCTGAACACAAAACCCTTTATACCGACAATATCACCTATGTCATAGGTCTTAAAAATCTTATATTCCTCTTCACCCAGTTCATCCTGCTTTATGTATGCCTGAATTCTTCCGTATCTGTCCTGTATATCACAAAATGATGCCTTTCCCATATCCCTGAAGGACATTATCCTTCCGGCTATGGAAACATCCTTTCCTTCCATTTCTTCGAAATTGCCTTTGATATCTTTAGAGTGATGGGTCTGATCATACTTCAATATCTCAAAGGGATTGCGTCCCATTGCCTTCAGCTGTTCAAACTTTTCCCTTCTAATTTTCAGTATCTCATTGAGATTCATTTCGTCATTAGCCATGCTTACTCCCCCTATTTTTTTATGTTTAGTATTTCATATTTGATAACTCCGTCAGGTACAACGATATCAACAATATTGCCGATAGTCTTGCCTATCAAGGCCTTGCCCACGGGAGATTCGTTTGAGATCTTGAGATTAATGGGATCCGCCTCAGCTGAGCCCCCAATCAAGTATTCAACCTCATCGCCCAGCTCAACATCTCTCAGGGTTACCCTGCAGCCTACACTTACAATATCCGTCTGGATGTCCTCATCATCTATTACTTTGGCAGTCTTAAGGATGTTTTCTATCTGTACTATTCTTCCTTCTACAAATGCTTGTTCATTTTTAGCTTCATCATATTCCGAATTTTCGGTTATGTCTCCAAAAGCCAGTGCCTGCTTTATTCTCTGCGCAATCTCGGCCCTTTTTTTGCTCTTTAAAAAATCCAATTCATCCTCAAGCTTAGCCAGACCTTCTATTGTTAGTATATTTTGTTTACCCAATGTCTCCTGCCTCCCGTTCCATAAAAATTACTTATACAGATAAAATCTGGCTTGTTCCCCAGCCAGTACAATGAAACCCTATAATATTTTTATTTATGATAATATGTACTTAAATAATTTTTTTATGCTGTGCAGGTATTTCCATAATTATAAATTTTCAATGAAGACACAGCATTCTTTTTCTTTATTTGTTTATTATAATGTAGTGCTTTCCTTATGTCAAGCATTAGTGAAAGCGCTAAAATAAGCAAGGAGGTGCATGCTCCGGCTGATATGCCTGTTAATACTTTGAAAGATTAGTAATTTGTTATGTTAATAAGCACTAGCTGCGAGACATTAAAATGTAAGGAAACCTCCTTATAAAATCTATAATATTCCTCTCTTTGTAAAAATGCCTCAATATTCCAAGCAGTTCATCGTTATAATAAATAATGCTGTTGTCTTCAGTCACTCCTTCCAGGCTTTCATACCATAACAGCACTCTTTCTATTTTTTCAAAATCCCCTGATACAGTATTTTCGCCAATTAATATTTTACCTTTTAGCATCGGTTTATATGATTCCAGATCTACACTGTCATCTGCCGCAATAATATCACACTGAGAAATCGCTCTGCCCAGATCTTTGGTAAACACCGCAGATATTCCCCTCTCCAGCATCAGCTTTTCAAAAATTGTTTTCTTAATGCTATTGGTCACTTGGTCATGCTCATAAATAAAAACCCCTGTCGCTTCCTCCAGCATTGTACTTATATATCCATAGTTGTATGACTTCCCGATAAAGCACATGTTTCTATTCAGAAGGTTAGAGTTTCTAATAACAGAAAGCTTAATAAGGGCAGCCAGGCCTTTCATCCCCTTAATTTCGTCAAGATCTCCCCTTTCTATTCTGTTCTCCATATGTTCAAGGCCGCTTCCCGAATAATTCACTGTATTCCTTCCTATGAAGAAACTGATGTTATTCTCAATGCACAAGCTGCAAAGGGATTTTTCCACCCTCCTGTTATCTAAAGGGTACTTCATTACAGGGCATTCAATAATGTACACCCTGACGCTGTCCTTTTCATTATTTGAATCAATAATCCGGTTTACCAGGGGTATCGCAAAAAACTTCAATATTTTCGGAAGAGTGCTTTTCCTAAAAACAATTATTGCCGCATTATTCATTGCATCCCCTCCGAATATATTGAAAATTGCTAATATAATAATATTAACTGCCTATCGGATATATTCTTCCTTAAACAATTCTCCTTCTTCAAATTGTTCCACTCTTGGTTTGAAGTCTATCTCCTTCAGCATGCCCAAGTAATCCTCACCGGTTATTTCATCAATGCTTTTGCCTATCAAAGCCACCAGCACCGCCTCAATGACATTGGTGCCAAAGGAGCGGCCTCCCAGATTCGGCGTTGATGTAACCAAGGTACGTATCCCGCATTTTTTAAGCCACTCTATATCTTCATCGGTGACGGTATTTGTAACAACCATTTTCCCCTGCATCCCGCCGGGCATATATTGCCTTATATAATGAAAATCCCCTGCAATAATATCAGCTTCATAAAAGAATCTGTCTATTTTGCCCGCCCTGCTGGTTCCTTTATTCTGCTCCTTCCCGGTAGGGTACAGCATTTCAAAGGGAAGCCGACAGGCAATCGGTGCAATGATACTTGCTATTTTGTCCAGCATCCTCAGAGATCTTATCGGTATATTTATACCCAAGGCAACCATAAGATCTCCAAGCACAAGCTCGCAGCCCAGGTTTTGAAAGCCCTCGGCCATGCCGTACCTGTCAATGGCAGGCATGATAAATACACTCTTACCCGTGATATCTTCCACATTGTCGTTAATAAAGCCCGGTACATCCTTCTCAAGAGACATTTTAAGGCCGGAGCCGTCAACCATTGGTGTAATCTTCGCGGCTTCCAGTATTGGAACTGCGTCCTTTATCCTATAACGGGCCTTCCCGGCGCTAAGGTAAACATCGATTCCTCCCATTCCAAAGGCATCGACCTTTCCGTCCAATTCGCGTATAAGCTTGATTGCCATCTGAATGTCCCCGTCAGTGCCTATCCTTTCAACAATAATCTCTTCATTGTTGATATTCATGGACACTTTGTGGTTTCTTCTGGATGAGCCTATACTTATACTCACTATATGCTTCATACCATATCTATCCTTTCAATGTTTTTAATATATCTGTTAAATTATCCAGGTTCACATTGACATCTTCCTTTATAGGCGATTTTCCTATATCTATCTCTATAACCTTGTTATCCAGCAAGTTTCTGGCCAATCTGTTCCTATAATCGGAAACCATGACAATTACGATATCGAAGTTTCTGAGCTTGTTGACAAGCTCAATTATCCTGTTGGTCAGTTGTGCTCCGGTACAGTTGTTTACATAATCTGTCCTTTCAGCCTCAGACATGAGAAAGAAGTATTCGACTCCAAAAGCCCTCAGCACCTTTTCCACCTCTGTCCTGTTCTTTATGGGAAAACCTATAGCCGCTATGCTTTGACCCCTCCTTATCTCCCCCATGCCTTCAAGCCGTGATATAAAAGTGCGCTCTACACCCAGCTTATCCGCTGCCTCCTGCTGTGACATTCCAAGCATGCGGTACTGAAGAATCTCATTTATTTTGTTGTTTATCCTGGGAATACTTATTATTTTTTCCCCTATCCTTACAAGATCCATAGCAACACCTCAAATACACTTTTTTATTTATGTGCACAATGTTGTGTACAATTTCATTTTAGTACTTATATATTTTATTCTCAATATGGAAATTTATCCACAGCTTTTCCAATAAACGGCGGAATTTGTGCACAATATATGAAGAATGCGACGCGAGACATGGGGACGGGGACACGGGGACGTTTCCCCGAAACGTCCCCATGTCCCCGTCGCATTATTCTTCAGATGTGAAAAGGGAGTGCCGCAACACTCCCTTTCACTAAGATGATATATGCTTTTGTAAATAATCCAAATACTGCGATAATATATCCTTCACTTGGCTGCAGGTGGTCAGCTTAAATATTTCCGCCTTTACTTTGGCGGAACCCGGCATCCCCTTAAGGTACCAGGCTGCATGTTTACGCATTTCCTTTACTCCTGTTCCTTCTCCCTTAAGCTCAGTGACCATATCCATATGCTCCATGATTGTCAGAATTCTTTGCTCAAAGTCAGGCTCCGGCAGCAATTCACCAGTTTTAAGATACTCTGCTGTCCTCTCGAATATCCACGGGTTCCCTTGGGCACCCCTTCCAATCATTACCGCGTCACAACCTGTTTCTTCGAGCATTCTTCCTGCATCCTGGGGTGTTATTACATCACCGTTTCCGATTATCGGTATATCAACGGCATCTTTGACTCGTTTTATTATATTCCAGTCGGCAGTGCCGCTGTAGAACTGCTCTCTTGTCCTGCCATGGACAGTTATCGCCGCAGCACCTTCCATAGCGGCAATGGATGCTACTTCTACTGCATTGACTGATTCCTCATCCCATCCCTTCCTGATCTTTATGGTGACGGGCACTTTGACAGCCGCAACTGTGCTTCTTACTATTTCTCCCACAAGCACCGGACTTTTCATTAGCGCACTTCCGTCACCGTTTCTGACTATCTTAGGTGTGGGACACCCCATATTTATGTCTATTATTGCCGCTCCGCCGGCTTCTGCCTGCCTTGCAGCCTCTGCCACTATATCCGGCTCGCTTCCGAAAACCTGTGCTGCTGCAGGTTTTTCTTCCTCTGCTATCTCTAACAGCACAGCGGTATTGTCACTTTTATAATGCAGCCCCTTGGCACTGACCATTTCCGTATAGGTAAGGCCGCAGCCCTGCCTTTTGCACAGAATTCTGAAGGCCATGTCTGTAACTCCTGCCATAGGAGCTAAAAAAACGTTATTCTTTAGCTTTACATTCCCTATCTGCATAACGCCCACTATCATTCCCTGTTTCTATCATATATTATTCTCAAACCCTCAAGAGTAATCAAGCCATTCACTATATCAATGGTTTCGGATTCTGAAGCTATTAACTTCGAAAGTCCTCCGGTTGCTATTACCTTTGTATTCATGTCCCCAAGCTCCTTTTTCATACGCCTTACAATATAATCCACCTGTCCCACATATCCGTATATTACCCCCGACTGTATGCTGTTTATTGTGTTCTTGCATATTACAGTACTGGGCTTTGCAAGCTCAACCCTGGGCAGTTTGGCAGTCCTTTCAAAAAGTGCATCCATAGATATTCTGATACCGGGGGATATTGCACCTCCAAGATATTCTCCGTTTTTTGACACTGCGCAAAATGTGGTCGCCGTACCAAAGTCAACAATTATAAGGGGCCCGCCATAAAGCTCGTATGCGGCAACGGCATTGACTATCCTGTCGGTTCCCACTTCCTTGGGATTATCATATTTTACGTTCATGCCTGTCTTTACACCCGGTCCCACAACCAGCGGCTCCCTGTTGAAATATTTCCTTGTCATGTGTTCAAGGGTATACATGATGGGAGGTACAACAGAGCATATCACCACTGCCTCAATATCAGAAAATTTGTGTCCCTGTAATTCGAACAGCTGGTTTATTATCATTCCGTATTCGTCAGAGGTCTTTTCCGCATCGGTTTTTACTCTCCAAAAACTGACAAGCTTCCTGTCATCATATATTCCTAATACAATATTGGTATTTCCAACGTCTATAACAAGTATCATATAAATCCTCCCATATCTATTGGTTATTATCCTGCATAAAGCTGCAGGGCACCAGTTCCGCATTAATTTTAGCACCGCTTCACTACTTTTTCAACAAATATGTTCTGCCCAATAAACAACCTGCATCAAACTCATATATATCCATGCATGCCCCTTATCGAAACCTCTCCGGACATTATCTCCCTGTATGAACCGTCTGCAAGCCTTACAACAAGGTGGCCTTCCTTGGATATATCCACCGCCAGCCCTTTAATTTCCTCCTTTTTGCTTATCAGCCTTACTTCTTTTCCCAATACCGCAGACTTACTTTTATAATCTTCCAGAAAGGCCTTGATGCTTCCATCTCTTGTAAAAACCCTGTAAATCTGCTCAAACTCGAACAGCACGGAAGCTGCCAGGGCTTTTCTGGATACAGGCATGCCGCTTTCAATTCTTACCGATGTGGCAATGCTTGATACTTCCTGACCGAAGTCATCATTATCCATATTTGCATTTATTCCAATTCCTATAATAACATATTTTATCTCATCTTCCTCCGCACTCATTTCGGTAAGTATCCCGCAAAGCTTTTTGCCTCCTGCGACTATGTCGTTGGGCCATTTTATTTCTGCATCCAGCCGGCAGCAGCTTCGGATTGCATTAGTAACAGCAAGGGCGGCGACAATTGACAGCTTTGGTGCATCGGAAGGCAATATGTCAGGCTTCAGCATAAGGGTCATCCAAATTCCCTTACCCTTAGTGGAAACCCAATGCCTTCCAAGCCTTCCCCTTCCGCCGGTCTGTTCATCAGCTATAACTACGGTACCTTCCCGGAATAAACCTTCAGCTTTTTTCTTTGCATATGTATTGGTAGAGTCAATACTGTCGAGATAAATTATATTCCTGCCCATGAACTCAGTATGTAAGTAAGGTTCAAGTTCGCTTGATGACAGGATATCAGGGCTCCCTACCAGCTTATACCCGCTGTTGGTATGGGATTCTATGCTGTAGCCTTCACTGCGAAGCTTGCTTATATGCTTCCAAACTGCAGTACGGGATACCCCCAGCCTTCTGCTTATCTCTTCGCCGGATACCGGCTGACCGCTATTTGCCCTTAATTCTTCAAGTATCCTGTTTTTCATACTTTCACCTCATTGCCCGTCCATGCTCAAAGCTTGGCTCGTGCTCTTCGAGTCTTATATATTATATTCTACTATAACTTCAATAAAAAATCAGACAATTTCTTGTCTGATTTTATACATTGTCTGCTATTATCCCAGCATGGCCAGAAGCACTCCGGCTGCAACTGCAGAGCCTATAACTCCGGCTACGTTTGGTCCCATTGCATGCATGAGAAGGTAATTGCTTGGATTTGCCTCCTGCCCCACCTTCTGTGATACCCTTGCCGCCATTGGCACTGCCGATACTCCTGCGGAGCCTATCAGTGGATTTACCTTCCCGCCTGACATTTTGCACATTATCTTTCCGAATATTACTCCGCCGGCTGTTCCCATGGAGAATGCCGCAAGCCCCAATGCGATTATTGCCAGCGTCTGCGCCCTTAAGAATATCTCACCGTTTGCAGTTGCACCTACCGCAACTCCAAGGAATATTACTACTATATTCATAAGCTCATTCTGGGCTGTTTTGGAAAGCCTGTTCAATACACTCTGCAGATCGACTGCTTCCCTAAGCAGGTTGCCGAACATAAGAAGCCCGATAAGCGCTGCTGCCGATGGAAGTATTATCGATACTACCAAGGTACAGAGTATTGGAAATACTATCTTTTCAATCTTTGATACCGGCCTCAGCTGTTCCATTACTATAGCTCTTTCCTCAGGAGTTGTCAGTGCTTTCATTATAGGAGGCTGGATTAGCGGTACCAGAGCCATGTACGAATATGCAGCTACTGCTATCGGTCCCAAAAGATGCGGGGCCAGTTTTGCCGTAAGGTAAATGGCTGTCGGTCCGTCAGCTCCCCCTATTATGCCTATGGAGCCTGCTTCCTGGAGGGTAAAGGATAATCCCGGAACAAGATTCAATAGTATTGCTCCGATAAAGGTTGTAAATATACCCAACTGTGCTGCTGCTCCCAGAAGTATGCTCCTGGGATTTGCTATAAGCGGGCCGAAGTCTGTCATTGCACCTACTCCGAAGAATATCAGCGGCGGGTATATTCCCAGCTTGACACCCTGGTACATATAGTACAGTACTCCTCCCGCCTGTTTCATTTGATGCACATGCTCCCCTGTTACCGGATCTGTTGCGATTTCATATACAGGACCTGCCATAAGCCCTGTCACGGGAAGGTTCGCCAGCAGCATGCCAAATGCTATGGGCACCAGCAGAAGCGGTTCAAATCCCTTCTTCAATGCAAGATACATAAGCACGCAGGATAAACAAAGCATGACTGCCTGCTGCCAGGTTATTGCCGCGAATCCCATACTATAATAAAAGTTTAATAATTCATCTAATAATGACACCCGGATTCCCCCAATCATTCTTTAAACTTTGCAGGAATTTTCTTAATTCCCCTGTTTCAATAACACTAGGCAAATGTAATCAATACCTGTCCTGTGCTTACAGAATCCCCCTGGCTTACAGCTACTGATGCTACTGTGCCGTCTGCCCCTGCCATTATCTCGTTTTCCATCTTCATTGCCTCAAGTATGCAAAGAACTTGTCCCTTTTTTACCGCATCTCCTGCTTTTACATTAATGCTGAGTATCGTACCCGGCATCGGTGCTGTTACTGTATTTGCCCCTGCAGGTGCTGCTGCCGGTGCTGCCGCAGGCGCAGGTTTCGGCGCTGCTGCAGGTGCTGCCGCAGGCTTTGGCGCTGCCGGCCTTGGTGCTGTTACCGGTGCTGTTGCCTGTGCTGCACCTTCCTTTATTTCTTCTACTTCAACCTCATAGCTATTTCCATTAACATTTATCATAAATTTTCTCATGAAATTTTCCTCCTTAATTAATATTTAGAACCTGACAGCCATCTGTTCCGTCCTGCTTGCCTTACCCCAGGCCGGAGTCAGATCCTCAACCCGTCTGATATTTCTTACTGCAATATTGCTGTTCCCTCCCAGACAGGATATTACCGCAGCGGTTATTACAGCTGCCAGCTGATCGTCTGAAGCTTCCTCCGCCTCATTCACTTGCGGTTCATCTGGCTCAGCCGGTTTTACTGCAGAAACCTGAGCAGGTTCCTGGACTGCTTTCTTCTCCCTGTGAAATATTATTTCCATGGCTTTCAGCATATACTGCAGAAGGATCAATACTAAAAATACTATGCCCATTCCAAAAAGGGTCACTATCAAGGCATATGTAAAGGTATCGCTGAAATTAGTCATTATCTCACCCCATCCTTCTTATTATACAGGCAGGTTGCCATGCTTTTTGGCGGGCCTGCTTTCTCTCTTGCTTGCAAGCATTTCAAATGCATTAGCTAACCTCGGCCTTGACTCGGAGGGTTCTATGACCGAATCAACATAACCTCTTTTTGCTGCTATATATGGTGTGGCAAACTTGTCTTTGTACTCCTGTATCTTTTCTGCCCGGGTCTGTACGGGGTCTTCTGCCCCTTCTATATCCTTCTTGAATATTATATTGGCTGCTCCGTCAGGCCCCATAACCGCGATTTCAGCTGAAGGCCATGCAAATACCATATCTGCTCCAAGATCCTTGCTGCACATGGCAAGATATGCCCCTCCGTAAGCTTTTCTTACTATCAGTGTAACCTTTGGAACTGTGGCTTCCGAATATGCATAAAGCATCTTGGCTCCGTGCCTTATGATCCCTCCGTATTCCTGGTTTGTTCCCGGAAGGAAGCCCGGTACGTCTACCAGATTCAGTATCGGAATATTGAAGGCATCGCAGGTTCTTATGAATCTTCCAGCCTTATCCGAAGCGTTTATATCCAGACAGCCCGCCAGAACCTTGGGCTGATTTGCTATTATTCCTATGCTTGCTCCGTTTATTCGGGCATAAGCAGTTATTATATTCTGTGCATAGTACTCCTGCACTTCCATGAAATCTCCGTTATCCACAATTGCTCTTATGATATCCCTCATATCGTAAGGCTTGTTGGGATTATCCGGTACTATTTCATTCAATTGCTCTTCGATTCTATTTATATCATCATCGGTTTCAAATATCGGCGCAGTCTCCAGATTGTTTGAAGGCAGAAAGCTCAAAAGCCTCTTTATGTCTTGGATGCAGGCCTTATCATCAGAGCTTATGAAATGTGCCACTCCGCTTGTTCTGTTGTGGGTCATGGCACCTCCCAGTTCCTCCGGGGAGACCTCTTCCCCTGTAACTGCCTTTATGACCTGTGGCCCTGTTATGAACATCTGGCTTGTCTTGTCCACCATGAATGTAAAATCTGTAAGGGCAGGAGAGTAAACCGCTCCCCCTGCACAGGGGCCCATAATTACCGATATCTGCGGGACAACCCCCGATGCAATGGTATTCCTGTAGAATATGTTCCCGTATCCCGACAAGGCATCAACACCTTCCTGTATCCTTGCTCCGCCGGAATCGTTCATTCCTACTACCGGGGCTCCCATTCTGAGAGCCAGGTCCAATACCTTGCATATTTTCTTTGCATGCATTTCACCGAGGGAACCGCCTATAACGGTGAAATCCTGTGCATAAGCATACACCAGTCTTCCGTCTACAGTACCGTAGCCTGTGACAACTCCTTCAGCAGGAGCATCCACTGCTTCCATACCGAATTCGCTGCATCTGTGCTTCACAAATGCATCCAGTTCAACAAAACTGTCCGGATCCATCAGCAGGTTGATTCTCTCCCTTGCGGTAAGCTTTCCTGCTTTGTGCTGCTTTTCTATCCTGTCGGCTCCTCCCGCTGCTGTGATTTTATCTAGTCTGCTGTGTAAATCGTTGATTTTATCTATTGACATAGAATCTCCTCCACTTTCTTAATGCTCTTACTTTCTCTCACAAAGCTCTATTAAAACACCGCCGGTACTCTTGGGATGAAGGAATGCTATTTTCGCACCGCCGGCCCCATATCTCGGTTTTTCATCAATGAGCCTCATCCCTTTTGCTTTCATCTCTTCCAGTGCTGCCTCAATATCATCCACTCTAAAGGCTATATGCTGTATCCCCTGGCCTTTAGCTTCGATAAACTTCGCGATTGGCCCTTCGGCCGATGTCGATTCCAATAGCTCTACCTCAGTATCCCCTACCGGCAGGAATGCCACTTTTACTTTTTGCTCAGGAACTACTTCAGTTCCATGGAGTTCCAGTCCCAGTACATCCCTGTAAAGCTTCACCGCTTCATCAAGATTACTGACTGCTATACCTATATGGTCTATCTTGCTTACCAATTGAATACCTCCTTTCATCTATTATCTTTAATACTTCTTCGAATAATATATATATAATACCTTTAATTGTTCCTTTGGTTATTTGTAAATTCATCCATTAATCTATCTGCAGCGGTGTAAGGGTCCATCTGCTTATCCATTACCTTCTGCGCCAATTCGTTAATAATGTTGGTATTCTCACTTATACTATACAGGGTTTTCATAACTTCGTCCCTGAAAATATCCATTATCTCTGTTCTTAACCTGTTGAGTTTTTTCTGCTTGTAGCTCCCGCTTTTGTTCTCATATTCCCAGTGCTTTTCAATAAGTTCCAGAAGCTTTTCAATGCCTTTGTTGTCTCTTGCAATTATATTCAAAACCGGGGGCCTGTATTCTTCATTCCGGTTGAAATCCAGCATGGCTTCTATTTCTGCAGCAGTACGTTCAGCATCATCCCTGTCGGATTTATTTACTGCAAAAATATCTCCAATTTCCATAATGCCCGCCTTGATAGCTTGTATGTCATCTCCCAGCCCCGGAACCATGACCATTATAACGGTATCCGCAAGCTTCACAATATCAATTTCAGACTGTCCAACGCCAACTGTTTCAATAAATATGTAGTCCATTCCAAAAATATCCAGAACCTTGACAGCTCCATGGACTGCCTTTGACAGGCCTCCCAATGCTCCCCTTGTACCCATGCTTCTTATAAAAACTCCGGGGTCATTATTCAGGTCAGCCATCCTTACTCTGTCTCCAAGAATTGCCCCGCCTGTAAAAGGGCTTGTAGGATCAACAGCAACTATACCCACCTGTTTGCCCTCTTTCCGAAGCTGCTTGGCAAGCTTATCGGTTACAGTACTCTTGCCGACTCCCGGCGGCCCGGTAATACCTATAATCCTGGCATGGCCTGTCATGTTGTAGCACTCTTTGATTATTTGAACCGCTTCCGGTTCTCCGTTCTCCATCATTGATATCAGTCTTGCGGCAGCCCTCTTGTCATTATTCAGCAAGCCGGCCTTTATATCCATATATATCTCCCGTTACTTTCTTTTAATATTGTTTTTAATAAAATCAATCGTTACGGATGTAGGAGTTCCCGGTGTAAATATTCCTGCGATTCCTGCTTCTATAAGCCCGGGAATATCATCCTCCGGTATTACGCCTCCGCCTACTACCAGAATATCATCTGCACCCCTCTCCTTAAGAAGATTGACAACCTTCGGGAAAAGGTGATTGTGCGCTCCGGATAATATACTCATTGCAACGCAATCCGCATCCTCCTGTATAGCAGTCTCAGCTATCTGCTCAGGGGTCTGCCTCAGGCCTGTATATATGACCTCCATACCTGCATCTCTAAGTGCTCTTGCGACAACCTTTGCACCCCTGTCATGACCATCAAGCCCCGGTTTTGCAACTACAACTCTGATTGGTCTATCCAAATTCAAAACCTCCCAACATATATCTTCAAATTTATTGGCTAAAATTTTTTTGCCTTATTCGTCTATGAGCCTATACAGTTTTGGGTCTCGCGGTTCGTGGCTCACGGCTCGTGTTTCAAGGAAAACCTCCGAAGCCCTGCTTGCACCCACGTGCCTCGTACCACGCGCCTCGCGCCAATTTACAGTACTATCGACTGCTGATACTCTCCGAATACCTTCCTCAGTACCCCGCAGATTTCGCCGAGTGTAGCATACGCTTTTACCGCATCCAGAATAAAAGGCATAAGGTTGTCTTCGCCCTTTGCCGCATTTCCCAGTTTCTCCAATGCGGCATTCACTTTAGTATTATCCCTTATTTTTCGGAGTTCGGCAAGTTTCTTTTGTTGAAGCTCTCCAACTTTTGGGTCAACCTTTAAGAGCCCTTTCGGTGCCGACTCCTTAATCTGGAATTTGTTCACCCCTACTACTATTCTCTCTCCTGCTTCTATCTCCTTCTGGTACTTATAGGCGCTGTCCTGTATCTCTTTTTGTATGTATCCCTTTTCTATAGCCTTTGCAGCTCCTCCAATCTCATCTATCTTGTTCAGATATTCAACTGCCTTCTGTTCTATTTGGTCTGTCAGGCTCTCTATGTAATATGAACCGGCCAGAGGGTCTGCTGTCTCTGTAACACCGCTTTCATAAGCTACAATCTGCTGTGTCCTTAATGCAATCCTCACCGAATCCTCTGTTGGAAGAGCAAGAGCTTCATCCCTTGAATTTGTGTGCAGGGATTGGGTTCCTCCCAATACAGCAGCCAATGTCTGCATAGCAACCCTCACAACGTTGTTGTCGGGCTGCTGGGCGGTAAGAGTACAACCGGCTGTCTGGGTATGGAACCTTAACATCATTGACTTGGGATCCCCGGCTTTGAACCTCTCCTTCATTATCTTGGCCCAGAGTCTTCTGGCCGCTCTGAATTTGGCCACCTCTTCCAGAATCTCATTATGAGAGTTGAAGAAGAACGACAGTCTGGGTCCGAATTCGTCCACATCCAGGCCTGCTTTTACCGCAGCATCAACATATGCAATCCCGTCTGCAAGGGTAAATGCCACTTCCTGTGCTGCTGTCGAACCCGCTTCTCTGATGTGATATCCGCTTATTGATATTGTGTTCCATTTTGGAACGTGTTTTGAACAGTATTCAAAAATATTGGTTATAAGCCTCATGGAAGGCTCTACCGGGAAAATATATGTTCCTCTTGCTATGTACTCTTTCAGAATATCATTCTGTATTGTGCCAGAGAGCTGGTCTGATGAAACCCCCTGCTTTTCCGCAACTGCTATATACATTGCCAGCAGAACTGAAGCAGGAGCATTTGTTGTCATTGATGTGCTTACCTTATCAAGAGGGATACCGTCAAAAAGTATTTCCATATCCTTGAGGGAATCTATTGCAACTCCGACCTTTCCTACCTCACCTTCAGAAAGCGGGTGGTCGGAATCATAACCTATCTGTGTCGGGAGGTCAAAAGCCACACTAAGCCCTGTCTGTCCCTGCTCCAAAAGATATTTATACCTCTTGTTGGATTCCTCTGCAGTTGCAAAGCCTGCATACTGTCTCATGGTCCAAAACTTTCCCCTGTACATGGTAGGCTGTACTCCTCTTGTATAGGGATATTCCCCGGGATTTGACAAATCCCTGTCATAATCCAGGTTTTCTATGTCTGCAGGTGTATAAGCCCTCTTTACCGCAATGCCTGAAGACGTCTCAAATTCCTTCTTCCTTTCAGGCCGTTTGGCAACTGCTTTTGTGACAGTGTTTTCCCACTCTTCGTGGGCCTTTTTCAGCTGTTCCAGCTTCTCCTTATTGAACATATTTATCCTCCTTTTATTATTTGAGCATATCCGATGGAAAATATCAACAAAGGATATTGCAGCCTGTCGGTCAATATCATATTGTGAAATAAAAAATTCATTATATTATCATTTTGCAAGTTTTCCTTCTTTATTAATATTACCATATTATTTATTAAATTGTGTAGTATTTTTAGATAATTTTTAAGAAATTCTTTGTTAAAAAATAGACAGTGTACATGCTGTGAAAAAGCCTTATCATTACAAGACCGGTTAAAGCATCTGCTTATGTATTAAAGCACTTTTGAAGTTTTTTGAGCGGCTCTTTCAAGAAATTTAGAAAGCTTGATTATATACCTTTCATGGATGCCTTCCCCGATTTTTTCCTGCTCGTCATAGGCTTCAACCTTGAAGGTCAGCTTCTTGCCTTCTATGCCAATGAGTTCAGCGGCGGCAGTGACTTTCATGCCAACAGGGGTTGCAGCCAGATGTTTCACATTCAAACTGAGTCCTACAGTGGCAGAGTCTTCTCCCAAGTGCGGATCCACTGCATTAAGTGCCGCGTTTTCCATTAATGCTACCATCATAGGGGTTGCAAAAACCCTGACTCCTCCGCTTCCGAATTTAACTGCGGTATCATCTACACTAACGGTTTTTCCCACTTGGGCTGTTATTCCGATCTTAAGATTATTATCCAATATGATCACACTCCTATATTATTTAGCTTGTGCCAAAATTTAAAGCCTAGCCCTTAGAAGGCTAAGCTTTAATATTCTATGCGCTGGCAAACACTTCTTCAAATTCAGCTTGATCAAGCTTTTCTCTCTCCAGGAGAGCCTGGGCAACTCCATGAAGCTTGCTGATATTTTCTTTTAAGAGTGTTTCCGTCTTATGATAAGCAGCATCTATGACCTTCCTTATTTCCTTGTCAATTATTGCTGCCACCTCTTCGCTGTAGTTCCTTGTCCTTGTAAGATCCTTTCCGATAAATACCTCGTCATGCTCCGATCCAAAGGTCATTGGGCCAAGACTATCGCTCATGCCGTATTCGGTTATCATTTTCCTTGCGATGCCGGTGGCTCTCTCTATATCATTCTTTGCTCCCGTACTTACGTCGTCAAGCACAAGCTTTTCAGCAACCCTTCCTCCAAGAAGGCTTACTATTTGCTCTTCCAGTTCAGACTTAGACATGTAGAATTTATCCTGCTGCGGCAAAGATATTGTATAACCCCCGGCCCTTCCTCTCGGGATAATGGATATCTGATGTACAGGATCTGCATTTGGAAGCAGCTTTTGTACTACTGCATGGCCTGCTTCATGGTAGGCTGTAAGCTTCTTGTCATGCTCACTGACTACCTTACTCTTCTTTTCAGGCCCTGCAATCACTCGTATTGTGGCCTCGTCAAGGTCTATTACTTCAATCTTTTTCTTGCCTTTTCTTGCAGCCAACAGCGCCGCTTCATTCATTACATTTTCAAGATCTGCAGGAGTAAAGCCGGTAGTGCCTTTGGCCAGGGTTTCCATATTAACATCCAATGAAATCGGCTTATTCCTCGCATGTATCTTCAATATCTCTTCTCTTGCTTTAACATCGGGTATCCCAACGGTAATCTGTCTGTCAAAACGTCCCGGCCTCAGAAGCGCCGGATCCAATATATCAGGCCTGTTAGTCGCAGCAATGATGATAATTCCCTCATTAACACTGAATCCATCCATCTCAACAAGCAGCTGGTTTAAGGTCTGCTCTCTTTCGTCATGCCCTCCTCCAAGGCCTGCACCTCTGTGTCTGCCCACTGCATCAATTTCGTCAATGAAAATTATGCAGGGTGAGTTTTTTTTCGCCTGTTCAAAAAGATCCCTTACTCTGGATGCACCGACACCAACAAACATTTCCACAAAATCGGAACCGCTTATGGTAAAGAACGGTACTCCCGCTTCACCGGCAACTGCCCTGGCAAGATACGTCTTACCTGTTCCCGGAGGCCCTACAAGAAGAATGCCTTTCGGTATTCTTGCTCCCAGTTCAATAAACCTTCTGGGCTGCTTCAGGAAGTCAACAATCTCTCCCAGTTCTTCCTTTTCCTCATCTGCGCCAGCTACATCGGCAAAGGTTATTTTCTTTTTGTCTTCGGTATGCAGCTTTGCCCGGCTCTTTCCGAAGGACATAACCCTGCTGCCTCCCCCCTGGGACTGCTGAGTAAGCACAAAGAAGAATACTATGAATATAACAATCAGCACTATTGACGGCAGTATTGAAAACCAAGCCGCCGCTGCTGTCTTGATTTCATATTTAACATCCAGCCTGTCTCTCTCTATATAATCCTGAACCAGTTCATTAAACTCACTGCTTGGAACAATTGCTTCAAAACGCCTTGTATTTGAAATCTTGCCTGTAACAACAGACATACCGTTGTTATCCGATACTGTGACTTCTTTTATACGTCCGTTTTCTATTTCTGTAACCAACTGAGTATAGGACAGTTTATCTTTAGCAGGTTCAGCATTCTGAATTATCAATACAAACATATATATTATGATGATAATCAATATATAAAAGCTTATACCTCTTAAGAATTTCTTCAACAATAATCCTCCTTTCTATATAAGTCAACAAACAACACAGATATTTTAGCATACCAAAACTTAAATTACAATATCGCAGCAGGCAAGCCAATTGCCTATCATACACATAAGAAGAGAAATGCGCAATAACTGAAGTTTGCATAACCCTCCGCAACGCGGGGACATGGGGACGTTTCGCGTGTCCCACTGGAAGTGGGACAGGGGAAACGTCCCCATGTCCCCGTCGCATTATTCTACTTTTTCTCATATACCTCCGGTTTAAGCACACATACAAAAGGAAGATTCCTGTAATTCTCCCCATAATCCAGGCCGTAGCCTACGACAAACTCATCGGGAATCTTGAACCCTATATATTGAATTTCTACTTGCGCCTTTCTCCTGTCAGGCTTGTCAAGAAGGCTGCAAACCTTGACACTCTTAGGATTCCTTGCCTTGAAATTTTCTACGAGGTAACTCAGCGTAAGGCCCGTATCCACAATATCTTCTACAATAAGAACATCCTTGCCCTCTATCTCTCTTTCCAAATCCTTTACTATTCTTACAACCCCTGAGGATTTGGTTGTAGCACCATAGCTGGATACCACCATGAAATCCAATGTCAGAGGCAGATCTATAGTTCTTACCAAATCAGAAAGGAACAGCATGCAGCCCTTCAGTATCCCCACTACCAGCAGTTCTTTTCCCTTATAATCTTCTGCAAGCTGCTTGCCTAGTTCCTTAACTCGTTTTGCTATCTCCTCTTCACTTATCAATATACTTTTCATATCTTCCAGCACCGTATTACCCCCTTATGTATTTTATCAAAACAGCATCTGAAGTATCATCAGAGATTTTATACTTTTCGCTCAATCTTCCCCCAACAATCCAGACAATCTCATGTCCGTCTGCAATAAGCTCAAGGTCATCTCTTTTCTCTCTCGGAACTTTCTCATCTATCAGGTATTCCTTAAGCTTCTTGGTTCCTTTCATCCCTATCGGAGCAAACATGTCTCCGGCCTGCCGGCATCTTAAGACAAGCTCTCCCTTTATCTTTAAAGGATCAATGTAAATAGTGTCTTTTTGCCCTTTAAGCTCTGCAATTTCCTTTGCCTTTATCCTTTGCACCGTTATACGGCCGTTATCCGTATCAACACTATTGTCATAATCATATTTTAACTTATAATAACACTTTTTATCAGCCTTCACAATATTTTTTGCCAGTACAAGCTTATCGTAGGATCTGAATGCCTTAAGCTTATGGGGAAGCATCACGGCAGCTCCCGTGGATTGATGTGCAATCTCCAGTACTTTCTCAAAATGTTTGAATTCAAACCCGTTCAAAGTATTTAAAAGCCGCTCTGCACATTGCCTGATTATCCTTCTCTGCAATGCTTTATGGAGGGCAATGAATTTTGTCACTTCTATAACCACTCTGTCATCGGAATCCTCAGCAACCTCTTTGAACTTTTCCCTTGCTTCTGTCTCAAGAAAATCATTCTCATCCTTTATCAGTCCGGAAAATCTGCTTAAAGCCATTTTAATATTTGGATTGAAATTCTTCTCCATATATGGAATCAGTTCAAGCCTTATCTTGTTCCTGTTATATACAGACTCCAGGTTGGTCTTGTCAATTCTCGGGTTTAAGTTATAGAAAGCACAGTAATCTTCTATGCTGAGCCTGTCTGTTTCAAGCAGTGGGCGTATGATGTTTCCCCTTACGGCCTCGATTCCCTTTAGTCCTTCTATTCCGCTTCCCCGCATGAATCTCATCAATATCGTCTCAATATGATCGTTCAGATTATGCGCAACTGCAATCTTATTGCCGCTTACCTCTTCACATACCCGGCGGAAGAGCCTGTATCTGATCTCCCTCCCCGCTTCCTCGGGAGAAAGCCCGGTTTCCTTTATATATGCCGGCACGTCAAAAACCTCTATAAATACCGGGATATCCCATTCTCTGCAGATTTTTTCTACGAATTCTGCATCGCTGTCTGCTGCCTTCCCCCTGAACTTATGGTTCAGATGCGCCGCAAAAATGCTGCAGCCGTATTCCCTGCACAGCCCCTTCAGCACATGAAGCAGGCATAGTGAATCCGGGCCTCCTGATACACCGATTACAATTTTGTCTCCGGGCTTCACCATATCATATTTTGCTATTGTCTTTCTGACATTTTCAATAAAGCCTGTCATAAATCCACCCTCAATATGTTTATGTATTAATGCTACCATACAGCCGCAACATTTAAAAGCAAAAACTAAGAGGACATGGGGACGTTTCTCCGAGGACACGGGGACGTTTCTCCTGTCCCGCTTTCAGCGGGACAGGAGAAACGTCCCCGTGTCCTCGGAGAAACGTCCCCGTGTCCTCGGAGAAACGTCCCCGTGTCCTCTTATATTTCAATAGTACAAGGTTCTATGCATTGTATACTTCATAATACTGATTCATAAGCTCGCAAGCTTTTAGTATTGCAGCTCCTGCCTGCCCGTCACCGCTGCAGCATATTAGTTCCGGATTCCGGTTCAATAGGCTTATGTCGCCGGCAAATTCACATATGGTGTCATGTATTCCGGCAGTTTCACCCGAACAATCTATTACTGCTATACTGCTGCAGCCTTTCCTTATCCTGATACTCTCAAGCAGTCCCGCTGCACTTTTCTCCGCAATAGTAAAACCGCCTTTAATGATTCTGCCGGCATCGATAACAACAATACATTTCAGGTTGATGTTTCCCCCGTATTTCCTAATGAAATTCATTATCTTCGTTCTCGATTCGGGCTCCAGATCCGGGATACCCTCTCCGATAATTGCCTTAAGCTGCCGGTCTACAATCCGTTCTATTGTTTTTACGGATGTATCAATGGCAATCTCCTTTACTGCATATTTCAAATCTTCTGCCTTCGAATAATACCATAGCCCTCCCCCTGCCTCTGCAATCTTCTTTGCCTCTTCCGCTTCACTTTCACTGCCGGCCTCAGGATCAACAATACCTATTGCGCTTACGACAATACCTTTATCATATGCTTCCTTTGCAGCTTCAACAAGACTGATTCCCGAACCGGATTTGCCGTCTGTTACAATAATTATCTGTTTGATTTCACCGCTGTCAATCCATGCATCCATAAAAATTTCCCTTTCCTGCAAATGTACGAATCTTACAACTAAGTATATTCATTATTTTGCCAAAAAAGGATGCCATTATACAAAGAAATGCTTTACATTGCCTCCCACACCTTTGCTGCCATTACAGTCATATCATCGGGAGCCTCTCCGCCGTTTGCCTGCAGGCAGCTCTGGAGTATTTCCTCCGCCAGCCTCTGGGGATTCCTGGTATCCACATCCCTTATCAATTCTGCCAGCCACTTTTCCTTATCAACAATTTCCCTGTTGCAGTCCAATACCCCGTCAGTAACCATTACCACAAAGTCACCATCCTTAAGCTTCTTCCTGACAAGCTCCACATCAATTCTGCTCAGTATTCCGACCGGCAATGTACCAGTCTTGATAATCTGCACTCCCTCTTCATTTTTGATGAATGTAGATACAGCACCTACCTTGATGAATTCCACCTCCCCGTTGTACTGGTTAATAACTGTCATGTCCACAGTCGAATATGTTTCGTCATTGGACTTCAGAAGCATCAGCGAATTGATGGCCTTCAAAGCCACATCCTTGTCAAAGCCCGCATATAGGAATTTTTCAAGAAGGGTTATTGTTGTGCTGCTTTCCAGTGCTGCTTTTGGGCCCGTCCCCATGCCGTCGCTCAGGGCAAGCATGAATTTGCCGTCCTTCAGTTCTATAAATGAATAATTGTCTCCGGAAATTGCTCCCGACTTATTCATCCTTGCAATGCCCGTAGCTATTTGATACCTCTGTGCTTCTTTCAGTTTGATGCTGCATATGCTGCCGTGTATCATATCGCAGGTCATCTCCCTTTTGTTGAATTTCTTTCCGGTTACTCTGTTTACAATCGGAATGATGTTCTTGATGCATTCCCGCTTCCCTCCGCAGCTGTCTACTCTTATATCTACATCCATTGTGTTTCCCGTTCTTGCCACTATCACATCTTTTACTCTCACCGCATCATTGTCCAATCCTACCATAATCAGTTCCTCCATATCCCTGTCAAAATCAACATCCATATCTATCCTTAAAGCTAGGTCGGATACCACTGCGGATACCTCCTTCAACTGATCACTTACAAGCAATCTGCTTTCATTTATTTTTTTCTTCCAGCCAAGCCCGTTTCTGTACATATCATAGTAATATTTGAGGTTTTCAATAATTTCCTCCGGCTTCAGGCAGCGTTCCTTGAAGCCTTTATAGCAGCCGTCCTTTTTGAGTTTACCCCCGTTTTCAATAATAGTCAGCAAGTTGAAAAGATACTGATAGCTATTGTAAAAGTTCCTCTTCCAGCAGCTGCCTGCCAATCCGCAGTCTGAACATGTCTTCCCGACTACCTGGTCTATTATCTGCGCTGCGTCGGTATGGGAAAAATAGCTCCTGTCCTGTATGGTATCCTTCAATGTATCAGCCAGTGATTTATATACTCCCGCAAACTCAGAGAGCCTTTCTATGGTATTCTCCTTTATCCTCATGCTGTAAGACTTTTCTTTGAGATACTCTCCTGCAATGGATAGTTTGTATCCTGACAGCTTTTTCATGTAGTTTTGGGGAATACAGACAAACAGAAAGGAAGCAATCAATATTTCATAAAACCTTATCAATACCTCTGTAGAGCCGTTTATATAAAAGGTCATCAGTGCGTTGCTTATAATGAAGCCCAGGGGGCAGCCATACCTGCCGAGGTTCTTCAATATTCCGCACATCATCGCACAAAGGCCGTAAACACCTATGGCGGAAGGGAGGATAGAGCCTGACAATGCCTGAACTATTCCCATGATGATTCCCACTGCCGCACCCGTTCCGACATTGCCGAGATAAGCAAAAATCATAATAATGAATATGACGGCAATGTTTTTTACTGAAAAACCCGCAATATATATCTCTGTCCCTACGAAACAGAAAGCTGCCATTACCGCAACAGCGACAACCTCTTCGGAGGACAGCAGCCTTCTGTTCTTGTAATTCTTTATGACAGGTAAGGAACGATCATAAATGTATATGAGTATGGCTATTAAAATGGATTCTATAATCAACATCAAAAGATCATAGAGATAATAATTCTGAACATAAAAAATGAAATACCCCGCTGCAAGGTTAATCAAGGCTGCAGCAGCTGATATCACCAGTTTCCTGTTCACTTTCATCTTACGGGTTGCTGCGTATGGAATTATCAAGACAATAGCTGCAATAATATATTTCAAAAGTATCCCCTTATCTCCGACGCTCAGCACTCCAAGCAATATGCTTGTCCCCATCACAAACAGATTCAGCTTCTGAACCATAGCCGCGGCAAAAAAAGCAGTGCAGAAAGGGTTAAGAAAATCCAGAATAACCGCTCTTCCCAATAACAGCCCGAAGGCACTAAGTATCATATACATTCTGAAGCTGGTATTCATGAAAAAATCTATGATATGCCTTATCCGGCCGCGTTTGTTTGTAACACTTTGATTAGATACTGTTGCCACTTCAACCACCATCCAATAATTCTTCTAAACGTCGTATAAAGATTCTAACACAAGGGGTTTGAATAATTTGTCAGGTTAGGTGCTTGAAAATGGAAAACTTTTTGACAATGGAGAGGTTTTTTTGACATAGGGTGTGCAGTATATGGAATATGAGACAAAAACTAAAAAACTCAGACCCAAGTCTGAGTGTTTTGGCGTTTTGGTAGCGGCGGTCAGATTCGAACCAACGACCGTTCGGGTATGAACCGAATGCTCTAGCCAACTGAGCTACGCCGCCATGTATAAAAAATTGGTTGCGGGGGAGGGACTTGAACCCACGACCTCCGGGTTATGAGCCCGACGAGCTACCAACTGCTCTACCCCGCGACGTTTGTGGTGCCGAAGACCGGAATCGAACCGGTACGGTCTTTAAGGACCGCAGGATTTTAAGTCCTGTGCGTCTGCCAGTTCCGCCACTTCGGCTTAACTGCCAATATCGATACCGCAAATTAACGGCAAGTATTATTATATCGTCTTTGACTATAAACGTCAATACCTAATTATTGACATATCACCTTTGCCACTACTCAGCCGGCTTATTTGCTCAATACATATTTTTCAATAATCCCTTCGAGATTGTCATTTTCGCTGACGACCAGACTGTCTCTTTTCAGTCCTTCGATAATATGCTGCAATATAAATATGCCGGAGGGCATCACATCAGCTCTTTCCTTTTGAAGCCCCCTAACATTCCAGCGCTCCTCAACAGACATGTCCTTAAGCTTGTTAAATATGCTCTCTATATATTCAGAATCTACAATCGTATTATGCACTGTTTCCGGATCATATATGCTCATATTATGGAACATTGCTGCTATTGTAGTGGCAGTGCCGCCGATAGCGACTACCTTATCTATTCTTTTTTTGCCAAGGTGCTCCAAGGGCTCTTTAAAAATCTCATTAAGCCTGTTTTTCATATTTTCAACATCTTCATTTCTGATAGGATTGCCGGTAACAAAATGCTCTGTCATCCTAACCGCTCCTGCGGGAATACTGACTTTGTAGTCTGTCTTTCCCTTGCTGCCAAGTACCAGCTCAGTGCTTCCTCCGCCAATGTCTATTACCAGCACAGTTTCCTGCGGGTTCTGAATCTCACTCATTACTCCTCTGAGTCCAAGCTCCGCCTCTTCATCTCCGCTTATTATCATAACATCGACTCCTGCCTGACTTTTGGCATCGGCAACAAAAGCTCCTCCGTTCAATGCGTCGCGAACAGCACTGGTTGCTATTGCGTATACCTCTTCAGCTCCATATCTGTCGGCTTTATTCCTAAAATATTTCAGAGCTTCAATATTCCTTGCAAAGGATTTTTCTGTAATCATCCCCGTCTTTGAAACATCCTCGCCTATTCTGGTAATCATGAGTTCCTTTTCCTTATTTGCAATGAAATTGCCTTCAATTTTGCAAAGCATCAACCTCATTGAGTTTGTGCCAATATCAATAACCGCTATTCTTTTCATTTGCTTCTCCTTTTATTATTCCGTTCATGCCAAATTTATAAACAATAAACTGCCAGACTTGCCGGCAGTTATTTACGCTTATTATTATATATGATTAAATAATTGCAGTTTGAATTAAGCCCTATTGTTAAGTTGATTATCCTTTTTGCAGCCCATCGTTTTTCCTGTACCCGCCATTACGTTTTGAGTCAGTATTTTTTTTAAGCTGTTGAAGTTTTTCGTCGCTTTCCTTCAGGAACTTCGAAAGCCGGTCTTCAAATGAAATACCCTGATTTTTTCTTGCTTCCTGCTCCCAGTCTATTTCAATAGGTCTGTTGGTCTTTTTAATTTCCTGTGCCTGTTTTATTGAAAGATTTATCTTCCCGTTTTTTTCAACGGAAAGTACTTTAACCATTACCTTATCCTTTTCTTTGATAAAGTGTTTTATATCCTTAACATAAGTATCTGCAATTTCTGATATATGGACCAGACCCATTTTACCCTCCGGCAGCTGAACAAAGGCTCCAAAGCTTGTAATGCTTGAAACAATACCTTCAACTACCTTACCTTCCTCTATAGGCATACGAAAAATACTCCTCCCTCAATAACAATAGAACTGCTATGGATATAATATATTAAAACCCTTCTGCTGTCAATATTGTGCCTGATTCTCCCTGTTCTGTATATTTCTATCAGCCAAGGTGCGCAGACTTAGAATAGTGTCATTCTTTCTCATCGGAGGATTGGTCTATATAGACCTTTTCCCCCGGTTTAACCAAGCCCAATTGCTCCCTGGCCAACTTTTCTATATACTCAACAGAAGTTGCATTATTAATCATTTCCATCAGCCTGTCATTGTCATTTCTGATAGCTTCTATTTTAGAGATTTCATCCTGCTCTGACTTTCTTAGGTCATAAATTGTAAGCTGCTGATTGACTATTGTAATGGCAGCATAAACTATAAAAGCAATCATGAATATATTCTTAAGCCTAAGCTTCCGCTTTTTCATATACATCGCCTCAAACCTTTATTAATATAGTATGTACAACTTTTTCACATATTACTTTAATTTCTAAGCAAAATCAAACACTTCAACTGATTCAGCAATGATAAATCTTCTTCACGGCATATTCAGCATTATTAATATTCGACGGTGGTCAGGAAAATCCTTTATTACTGTTTTCTTTTCTCTCTTTTCTTTTCACTATAAGCCTATAGTACTTTTTTGAGTCATATATTACTTGTTTCGGCAATCCGCATACTTTTCTTAATCTGATTTTTTTCTTCCCCAATATACGTATCAAGCTGCAACAGCAACTTTTTACAAATGAACAGGCCATCTTTAAGGGCAGGGCCAGGATACTGCCGGTTTTCATAAAAAAACTGCTGATACTCTTGTATAACAAATGAAACAGTCCTGATGCTATCCTCCCAAGGAGCTTTTCATACAAATAGAATCCGACCAGAAATCCAATAAGTACATAACTTCTTATTTCTCCGTAGCTGCTGGAGAAAATCGCCCATATTACAACTGCGAATACCGAGAAAAGAAACAGTATGTCCCATAAGGAGGTAATCAGTCTTTCAGTTTTTTTTCTTCCTCTTATAACCCTGTAAATATCATATAGAATTCCTATGATTATTCCGCCATATAACGAATATAAAAATACATAACTCTGAAATTGAACGGTTTCCACTGAATAACCTCCCTATTGCTCAAAAAATGGAGGAGGCGCAATAAGAAACCAGTAACACGAGAGACACGAAAATACACGAAAAACACGAAGGAAAAATATTACGATACATTGAGAATTATCAATAATATCGTAAGTATCGAAAATCGCTATTTCATCGATGAATTGTATAAATGTTACCGTGTAATCGCGCAGCGATTCCGTGAAATATCGTGTGTTTAGTGTTACCCGTTACCTATGTCGCAATTTTCTTCTGATACTCCCCTATTTAAAAATATTGCTTAAGAAACTGCCGGTTTTTTTGATATCGATTTTGTCGTTATATACGCAAGAAATTATGTAACCTTCGATAAATAGATTGCCGTCATCAACGTTCAGCCTGTTAATGTGCAAATCAGTTCCTCTTATAACAAGGCCCCCCGCCTCCGTTTCCAATGAAACTTCATTTTCATTAAAACTGGCTACATCTCTGACTCCGTTGATAATAAGCCTTTCTCGCCCTTCAATCGTTATACTGTGAGGTTTTGACTTAATGAGCTTCTTTTCTTCCATAAAAATCCCCCCACCGATGGTATATTGCTTACTAGTATTTATATGCATGGAGGGTGTATTTATGAATAAGAAGTGCGCCCTTCGGCGCACTTCTTATATAAGCTTATACATCTCTCTTGCTGAAGCTTTTGATACATTATCCGATATGTCTGTAATCTCCGCCTTTATTCTTTTTTCTCCGAAGACAATCTCTATTATGTCTCCCACCTTCACTTCAGCACTTGGCTTTGCCAGTTTGCCATTCAGATAGACCTTTTCACCTTCACAGGCCTCCTTGGCTACCGTCCTTCTTTTTATCAGCCTGGAATTCTTTAAGTATTTATCAAGTCTCAATCAGTTCACATCCTCTTTATAACATAGAAATAGTATGGAAATGAAAAATCAGGCCCGTCCGGCCTGATTCCTCTAAAATATGTAGTTATTTTTTCTTATTTACGAGATCCTTAAGATCCTTGCCAGCTTTGAATATCGGAGCTTTTGATGCTGGTATTTTGATCTCTTCTCTGGTTCTTGGATTTCTGCCTACTCTAGCCTTTCTTGCTTTAACTTCAAAAGTTCCAAAGCCGACTAACTGAACTTTATCACCTTTTGCAAGTGCTTCTTCAACACTCTCAACGAGTGCCTTAAGAGCCTTTTCGGAATCTTTCTTTGTCATAGCACTTTTTTCAGCCATTTTGCTGATAAGATCTGATTTATTCATCATTTTCCCTCCATTTTTTATTTTGTAGGAAATATTTACTGTTTATGGATATTCTACCTCATTCCCGAAAATCCTTCTTTTTTTTCATCTTTTTTCATCTTTTTTTGCTAAAACTTGCTGTTTTGCTTCGTTCCACAGCATATCCATCTCCTGCAAACTCATTTTATCAAGTTTTCTGCCGGATTGCAAGGCTGTTTCTTCAATATATTTGAACCTTTGGATAAATTTTTCCGTTGTGCTTCTTAGGGCAAGCTCAGGCTGAACCTTTAAGAATCTTGATACATTAACAACTGAGAACAGCAAATCCCCTATTTCTTCCTCTATTATAGCCTTTTCTCCGGTTTTATATACTTCCTTTAACTCTTCTGCCTCCTCATAAACCTTTGAAAATGCTTCTTCTACTTCATCCCAGTCAAAGCCTGCCAACGCCGCTTTCTGCTGAACCTTGTACGATCTCATTAATGCCGGTAGTATGTCAGGTATGTCTTCAAGAGTCTTTGTATATGTGTCTATGCCTTTATACTTTCGTTTTGATGCTTCCCAACTCTTTAACGCTCCGCTTTCACTGGTAGCTTTTATATCTCCAAACACGTGAGGATGCCTTATTATCAGCTTATTTACTATGTTGGTTATTACTTCGTTTATATCAAACTCTCCGTCCTCCCTGGCTATTTGTGAATGAAATACAACCTGCAGCAGCAAATCCCCAAGTTCTTCAACTATGAGTTCAAGGTCGTCCCTTTCGATAGCATCCAGAACCTCATAGGTTTCTTCGAGGAGGTACGGCTTTAAGGACTCTCTTGTCTGCTCCTTATCCCAGGGGCAGCCATTCTCGCCTCTCAAGTTTTCCATAAGCTCCACCAAATCCTCAAAGCTTTTGTATCTTGCTCCCGAATCCAATGCGGGAGGAACATAGATGCTTGTAAGATAATCCATCCATTCTATCCTGTCCAGCTCATAAAGCGGTATGCTGGCAATGCGCTCCTGTCCTTCCACTCCGGCTGCCCTTATTATATATATTTCAAAATCGTCCGTGTAGTAATCCATCAGCGCCAGTTTTACTTCTGAAGCAACCAGCTTGTCATATACCTGGGTTATAATATTTCCGCATTTCTTGTCGGGCTTCTGGGTTTTGATGCTCAACCCGTCAATGATTTTCAAACCGTATATGGGATCTATTTTCAGGGAGCTTAATATAACATCAATGAAGCTCAATGCAGGAACTATACTTACTTTAATGTCCTTCCCCGCACCGGCCAGGATAAGTTCGACACTTTTTTCCGCCACCAGGGGATGTCCCGGCACGGCATATACTACTTGGCCCTTTTCGCGGCACAAGTCCAATATGCGCCGGCTTATCTGCCCGTATGTCTCATCAAAGGATTCGCAACTGTCATATATATCATCGCAGCATGTAAAGCTGATGCCTGATTCTCTTATACGTTCCGCAACAGGATGTTTTTCTGTCCTGAAGACCAATATATCAGCGTTTTTCATTATTTCGAGGGCTTCCAGGCTAAGCTGCTTATAATCCCCCGGTCCAAGCCCAACAATAGTTATCTCTTTCATATATCTTGTTTCTCCCTATCTTTAGTTTATCTTATTTCAGTTCCGGAACCCCGTATCCTCAAAGCCCCGAAGCCCTGCCCACAATCTGGCATCTGGTATCTGGCGTCTGAATTTATAATAACCCTTTTTTCTTCAATATGCTTGAAAGTCTTTTGCCCCCCGGAGCCATTTCCAGTTCTTCCGTTGCTATTCCTTTTATAAGTATCAGTGCAACCCCATATACCAATGCAGCAAACGCCACGCTTATCAGCGTTGCCACAGAATTCCTCCCTATTGCGCCGAAAAGCATCCTATAACTCAAATATGCCGCAGCCATCATGGCACCGGTAGCTATTACAGGCTTCACGACTATTTTGGATATCCTCATACTTGACTTTTGGTGTTTTACTATTGCAGAAAGGTTAATAAAGGCTGTCGCCGCATATCCTGCAACAGTACCTATTGCTGCACCTCTTATATTTATAACAGGTATGGAGGTCAAGGTATAACTTACCGCAAATTTAACCAAAGCCCCAATAATCAGGCTTATTACAGGTATCCTTTCCTTCCCCATACCCTGAAGTATTCCTGTCATAGTCTGGACAAGGGTCAAAAATATGACTGCTGTAGAAAGATAACGAAGTACCATTCCCAAGGTTGCCGGTTCTGCCGGATACATAAGCTTCATTATTGGATCTGCAAGTGTGAAAAGTCCGAATGCCGCAGGCAGCCCAATTAATAAACTAAGCCGGATTGCCAGTTCTGACTTCCTGGAAGCGCCATCGAAGTCGCTTTTGGCTATTGACTCCGATATAGCAGGAACCAGGCTTGCGGCTAAAGCTATGGTAAATACCTGAGGCAAATTAATAAAAGCCCCTGCCATGCCCTTAAGCTGCCCAAGCAGGCTGGTTGCAGTCTCACGGGAAAAACCTGCTGCCTGAAGTCTATCCATAACTATAAAGGTATCAATAACATTCATTACCGGCATTATACTACCGCCAATGGTAATCGGTACGGAAAATACCACTATTCTCTTTACAAGGCTTAAAGCTGACTCTTTCTTTGATTGAAGGTCAGCCCTTATTCCGGCTTTTATCTCTCCTCTTTTCATTCTGTATATATAAATGAGAGTTAGAAAACTGACAAGCCCTCCTATGGTAGTGCCAAATACCGCCCCTCCTGCTGCAGATTCATATCCCATAGGTAAGAATGTTATCGCCAATATGAAACCGAAAACAACACGGGCAATTTGTTCTGTCACCTGTGATAATCCACTGGGAGTCATATTCTGCATGCCCTGAAAATACCCTCTGAAAGCTCCGCTCAGCGCTACTGTGAATATTGCCGGAGCAACACAGAGAACAGCTACGTAGGCCCCTGGATTTTTCACCATAGTCGCAAAGCCTTTAGCATTGAAGAACAATATCGCAGATAGAGTTATGCCCAAGAAGGCTATCAGTGAAAGTGCAACTTTAAAGGTCTTGTGAGCTTCATCCCGCCTTCCTGTCTCTATTTTCTCCGATACTAATTTGGATATGGCTATAGGTATGGAGTATGCTGAAATTGTCAGCATCATTATGTAAAGATCGTATGCAGTCTGATAATACGCCATTCCCTCAGAGCCTATTATCCTGCCTAAAGGTATTCTGTATATTGCGCCCAGTGCCTTTGATATTATACCTGCAGCTGCAAGAATTGCAGCACCTTTAATAAAGGATTGCTTGCGATAGCCCATTTTTGACCTCCCAAAAAACTTACATATAATATACCGATAAAAAGCATATTAAATAGCGTAAACCTTTGAAGTGCTTTATAAATCAATGATAAATCTTTTTCGCAACATATATATCCTAAATGTATAGCATTATAATTTTAACATATATGCACATAACTAACAAAAGTATTTATCTATAATTAATATAGCCTAAAATCAAGCACAATAGAACAAAAAAGTAGCAGCCTATTCGACTACTACCTTGTTATATACTAAATTACTGCTCCATCTGCTTACCGAGGAAGCTGGCTGCCGTTTCCGACAATTTTACCTCCAGTTCTCCCATCTGTGTGTTTGGATCTTTAGAAAGTAACAAAACTGCGCCTATAGAATCACCCTGGGTTATTATCGGCGCTACAACTCCGGCGGTATACTTGGGGGTACCCTCTTCATCAGCAGATATATTGATCATTTTGTTTTCTCCGGTCAGGCTTAAAACAACTGTTGTCTTGTCTTCCATTATCCTTTCCAATGAAGGGCTTACCCTCTTATCCAGCAGCTCTTTCTTCGGCGCTCCCGCAACCGCAATAATGGTATCTCTGTCAGCTATGCATGTTATATGCTCCATGGAACTGTGAAGAGACTCTACATATTCTTTTGCGAAGTCACTGAGTTCTCCTATGGGGGAATATTTCTTAAGTATTACTTCACCTTCCCTATCCGTAAATATTTCCAAAGGGTCCCCTTCTCTTATACGCAAAGTTCTCCTTATCTCTTTAGGTATTACAACTCTTCCAAGGTCATCTATCCTTCTTACAATTCCGGTTGCTTTCAACTTAAAACCTCCTTTTCGAATTTACATAATTGTTTGTAATGGTTATTATTTTACCATCTACAATTTTTTATACACAATTTTGCAAATTATAGATAATAAGAAAAAAAGCAGTCTTACGACCGCATTTTTCAAGTCATGGTGCCAGGCACGTCAGATAGACAGTTATCTTCCATACTTGTCTATCAGTTCTTTAATCGCACTTCCCGTTGTGCTTATGTTTTCACCTATCTCTTTATTTGTGTACTTCAGACTCAATGCTGTTCTT
>Ga0209605_1000580_pt1 | contig 45796 bp, 48 predicted proteins | sample AD_UKC035_MetaG_FD_184408 | JGI IMG/M metagenome (GOLD analysis project Ga0209605, IMG submission 184408) | Active sludge microbial communities of municipal wastewater-treating anaerobic digesters from USA - AD_UKC035_MetaG (SPAdes) (version 2) | ecosystem: Engineered > Bioreactor > Anaerobic >...
ACGCTGTCGAGAGTGGCTGGCACCACTCGCCCCCGAGTGGCCAATAATTCCGAGGCGACAGCCAACGCCTCGGGTAAATCACCGGTGATTTTGGTCAAGGCCGTGATAATCAAATTGCCCAAATTATTATTTTCGGTATGGCCGTTGAAACGATACTCAAAAATCTTGCGCCAAATGTCACCTCGTTTTTCGGACAGGGCGACTAAACAGCGACGCAAATCGCCCGGCGGCAAAACACCGAATTCGTCTCTTAATTGTCCGCTGCTACCACCGCTATCGGCGGTAGTGACAATGGCGGTCAAATTAGTATCGTAATATTTCAAACCCTTGAGCAAGGTATAACTGCCCGTTCCTCCTCCAATAACCGTGATTTTTCTGCTAGCGGAAACCACTGCTCCCGACTGAGAATCAGCAATAGCCATAGTAATAAATTTGGATTGTTTTTTCGCTAACTCAATAATACAAGCAAATTTTAGCAGAAAACCAATAAAAAATCAATTGACTTTCGACCCTAAAACTGTTATGCTAATTTATGCTATCCTTAATAAAAGAATTCCTAATATCCAGTTAAAGTCACGATTGTCAAAAACAAAACGCCGGAATTGTCGGTTCAGGGGATACTGTTCCAACTTGAAAAATATTTTTTGTCCGCGTAGCTCAGCTGGATAGAGCAACAGCCTTCTAAGCTGTAGGCCGCAGGTTCGAATCCTGCCGCGGACGCCACCCGATATAAACGTCCTCATAGTTCAACGGATAGAACGCGGGTTTCCGGAACCCGAAATGTAGGTTCGATTCCTACTGAGGGCACAGGCAGCAAAAGAGACAATTAAATTGTTAGAACCATTGAAATAAGGAGCTTGTCCGCCCTGGGCGGATTCGATTCCTACTGAGGGCACTGGCAGCAAAAGAGACAATTAATGGTGAGAATGGTAAAAAACCAAGGTCTAAAATAAAACAATTATGGTGGCTATGGTGTAGTGGTAACACAGCAGTTTGTGGCACTGTTATCGAGGGTTCAATTCCCTCTAGCCACCCCAAACGGTATCTAATATAACCGAGTCCGGTTGATTAGATGCCATTGCAGGAATCTCGGCAATTTGTCGAGTTTTTTGCGTTTTAGGGACAATTAATGGTTTTGATTTGCCGGCTACAAACGGTGTAAATTCTACGGCCAAGTCGGTTATTATCCTTGGACCGACAATCTCTTTATACTTTTTAGTAAAGACCATATTTTCGGCTTGCATCAGTCCTCTGATGATCGGGGTCGGTATCACGGTTTGGATTTTTTTGTCAGCTACTTCAAACCTCTCCCAGTAAAGGCCAAGGAATAATCGCTTCATTTCATCCGGCGATTTAGTATAGGCTTCGTAAGCGTTGCGGACGAACAAAAGCATATCTTGTAGTTCGTCAATTCGCATATTGAGCTTTTTGTCTTGGGCGTATAATTCGTTTTGCAGGACTTCAATCTGGTCTTTGATTTTTACTTTTATTCGAGTAAAGTCGTCATCGGTAATTAATCCGCCGAATAGTTTTTCCTCGGCGGTGTCACGCTTCTTTTCCAGCATCATTTTTTGAGTATTCAAAGCTCGTTTATCTTTATTGATTACTTCTTTGCGAGAGCTATAAACTTTTTCAATTTTGGCTACCAGCCTGTCTGTAAAATCAGGGGTGAATTCAATATATTTAAATAAGTCAGCTACCTGCTGTTCTATATCCCAAACCTCCACATATTTATCTCGGCATTTGATTTGATCACCGGACCGGTTGCAGTGATAATAAGATTTATTTTTCTTGGGATGATGTTCGGCGGTGTATCTTTGTCCGCAGTTGGCACAAAAGGTCAGACCTCGCAGAATAAAATTAAACTTTTGTCGGCGACAGGCATATCTATTATGTTCGGCCATTACTAGCTGAACTCTGTCCCACAAATTTTTATCTATCAGTGGTTTGTGTTTCCCGGTGTTAATTAATCCTCGCCACCTCATTTCGCCGTAGTAAAAAGGATTTTTTAATATCCCAATCATTTTGCTGTGAGCCAGCCGTTTGTCGGCGTGTGTCCGGAATCCTTTTTTGTATAAAGCATTGCGAACTTCAAAGACTGAATAATCTCCAGTTACATACATTTTGAAGGCTTCTTGAATAAGCGGTGCTCGTTCCTCGTCAACAATAATAATCCTCTTTTTCTCATCGTTTGGATCGCCAGCATTTAAATATCCAACAGCCACGCCAGTCGGCCACCAGCCGTCCCAGAATTTTTGCTCAAGGCTTTTCAAAGTTTTTCGGGAAGTGATTTGCGATTGAAGTTGGTTTACACCAGCGATAACTAAGTCCATAAAGTTTCCCTCGGGGCTATCGGTAATGCCCGGCTGGGAGACGGAAAAAAGTTCAACATCATGCTTTTTCATGATCGCCTTGATCTGCATGTGATCAAGTGCGTTTCTAGCTAGTCGGTCAGTGTCTTGAATAAAAACCGCCTTGATTGCTTTATCGTCCTGAATTCTCAGTAGCATGTCTTGCAGACCAGGGCGGTTCATGTTGGTCGCCGATCTGCCTGGGTCTTCGAAGACACCGTTATTGGCCAGTTTGTATTTGTTGCTTTCCTCAATCGCTCGTTTGCAGAGCTTGAGCTGAGTCGCCAGGGAGTGGTGGCCGTCCTCGGCTTGTTCCTCAGTTGAGACTCGGCAGTAAATTAATGCATGTTCCATATTATTTTCATTTTAATTTGGCTAATAATTTTAGACTTAGCTTTTAAACACAACATACGCTATTTTTAGCAACAAGCTAAGCGTTAGTTGCCCACAGCTGTTTTGCCTTTGTATTTCTCTAATATTTCGCTGATTTGTCGGCCACTTCGCTGATATTCCTCATCGTTATAATTATCTTTCTTACTTCCGGCTGGACCGTAGATGAAATCCAAAATGGTTTTGGCCGCTCTGAATTTCATAGCATCGCTTTTGGCACCCATTAAAGCCACCAACATTTTGGCCGCAGTCTCAGCGTGTTTTTTAAAAGCATCGTCGATTTCATCATCGCGAATTTTATTTCTTTCTTTTTCGTAGCGGTCATACTCGTCTTTGAGTAATCCGTCAGTTCGAAACCATCGCTTAACACTGACATGCGAAACTTTTAATATTCTGGCAATTTCTAAATAACTAAAGTCGCCGTATTTTAAGCGGATTGCATTTTGGTATTTTTCATTTTTTATGTCTACATTTTTTGCCATTTGGGTATCATTTAGTATCTTTTAAAGGGTTAATAATTTATTGAAATACGCACCTTTATTCCTCACTTTCTCGCTCGGCTGAGTTAGCACGGATTGGTAAGCTTCCTCAATTCTCGCTAATCCGTATTTTTTCAAGGCTGATAAAATAAAGGTCATATCTTTTTCTCCCAAGGTTTGAGCAATCTCCCAGCATTTCTGTTCCTCGTAAGACTTGGGAGAAAATCCTCTTACCGGCCGTCGATCTCTCGATCGGTTGTTTTCATTTTCTTTCTCGGTGTCGTTCTTAGAACTTCTGTTTGGCGGACTTTCCGGATTGAAAGAAAACCGTTCTACCAAAAGCTTTTTATCGGTTTTTAACTTCTGTTGAACATCAGCAACTTCTGTCGGCACTTCTGTCAGAGATACCTCATCACTTACGCTCGGACTTCTGTCAGGCTTGTCTAAAAAGCGAAAGCCAATATCCTTAAAAGTGCCGTCAGATAAGGGATAACTGGCGATATCCACATTGAACGAACTTCTGTGGCCTTGCTGTTTCGGATACCATATCCACTTCTGTCGCTTAAGCCTCAACATGATTTGATTGATGAAGTTTTTGGAGTATTTGCTTTTGAAATCTTTGGATAGTCCGGCATAGCTGGCATGAGTTTTGCCGTTTCTTGGGTTGGCCGTGATCCACAGCCAGACGAGGACCGTATAATCCTCAAACTTCAATAAACCGTCTAGGTAGGCGGTCTTTAAACTGCGTGGCAGTTTTACGTAATCATTATTGTCTATTTTGAATGGTAAATTTTCCATATTTCATATTTGTTCATTTTCAACTGATCGCGTTCGTTGTACATGAGCGACTTCAGCTCTTTAATCGCATTTACAAACTTGCGAGTGTTAATATCTATTAGACCGTCAAAGTATCCGCCAACGAGTTGAGCCCGACCCTGCTTATCAATAAAGATAAAACGATAGCGTTTGCTATCGGCTTTGTTTATGCCGACAAGATGGTAGTCGCTGGCCAAGAGCAGGCAGGCCGTGTAGAAGTCGCTGGTAATAAAATTATTGTCCGGTGTTTGGTTTTTCATATTCATTTTGATTATTAGATTGTTTTTCTTTCTCTTTTTGCTCGTAGCGATAATCTAAAAGGCGGACAATCAGATCGGCTAATCTGTCCATAAAAATTTCCTCCATTTGGGCTGGGGTGAGGGGCGGTATTTTCTTTGTGATTATTGGCTTCGGCATATTGTTTGCCGGCCCGCAAATAAAAAAGCAGACCGTTTTCTTTCAGTCTGCTCTTTGCTGTCCGAATCAGGACGGACTCCACCTTATTCGGTTTTGTAATCAATAAATATGCGTCTAACTTTCCATTTCAAAAACTTGTTTATTCCCAAATCACGCTTGATTTTCTTGTTGACTGCTCGCATAGCGTCATAGACACTGTCTTTGCTGTCCTTTGCCCAGTCCATTAAATCCAAAAAGTCTATTTCTTTGACCAGTGTGCTAAACGGGACTGCGAAAATAGTTTTGCATAGGAAGTATTGGTTAGTGTTGATTGGAATAGGGCAGGTTTTTCCTCCCATGCTTATCACTCCGGTTTGTTCATTAAATCCGATCTTGTTGTCTATCGGACCGGTTTCTTTTGGTTTGTTCTTTTTAATTTCAATTTTGTTAAAAAACTCAATTATTCCGGACCGGCTCGGCTTAGTAATTATAAAATCACCGTCCTTCCAGATAAAACTTTTTATCAGCTTGTTTTTCTTTAACTCCCCGAGCAGTGTCTTTTGTCTGTCTATCTCAAACCCGGGGAAGTATGACGACAGAAATGCTTTTTTCGGAGTTTTTGATTGGTGATCTAAAAGATCAATCAAGGCTTTAAGAAAAGCCAATTTTTCATATTCATTTTCCATATTTTTGCTTATACCCCGAGAAACAAAAAGGCTCGTAATCAATACCACAAAAAGTGATAGCGATTACGAGCCCTTGAGCACGGAATACCGTTCAGGTTGCCCCTTGAGGCAAAAATTATTTATTTGTTGATTTTATTATACTCCCCGAAGCCGGATCGGGCAATATGTCATTTTTTGACTGGAATATACCTTTAAGGTTATTTCCAGTTAACTTTTGCTTATTTTGAACTGGAAGTAAGTTTTAAGCTTACGCCCAGTCTACTTTTCACTTTTGAGACACTTTTATCCTATTTTGACTAAAAATAGTAAATATCAGCAAAAACGCTTTACTTTAGCCAAATATATTGCCTATTTAGCTACTATATCAACATACTGATATAGTAATTTGTTGACTTAGCATTTCAGATATGATACACTAATGTCAAATATATGAAAAGCAAAAAGAATTTATTAGAGCAGTTAAAAGCCTTGCCCCACTTCAATAAAAATACCGTGCATCAGCTCGGCAGACAGTTGGAGCTCAAAGACTCTACGATTGACACTTATATCAGTCGGTTTTTGAAATATAAGGATATTTTGCAGTTAAAAAATGGTCTTTATGTAACTACCGATTTTTTTGAAAACAATCGATCGGATGTTTCTTATTCTTTTTATCTTGCAAATATTATTCGTACCCCTTCATATGTGAGCTCTTGGGCCGCCTTACAGTATTATAATCTTGCCACAGAAGCCGTTAATTCTATCACTTCGATTACCCTTAAAGTGACAAGGGAATATCAGACGAAAGCCGGCAATTTTGCTTATCAGTCTATCAAAAAAGATTTTTTTTCTGATTTCTCTTTGGTAAAGGGTAAATTTGATTTCTATATTGCCTCTCCAGCTAAGGCATTGTTTGATTTGCTGTATTTCAGGACACGTCAGCTTAAGGGAGTAAATTTAGAAGATATTAAAAAAATGATTGAGGAATTGAGAATAGATTTTGATGAAATAGATAAGACCGAACAGGAAAAATTTTATTCAATGATTCAAAAACTTATATGAGCGAACAAATAACCACAATTTTAAAAAGGAAACTTGATGATCTGTCTGCCTACGGAAATATTGACGCCGAAACTCGTCGCAATGCTCTAAAAGAAGAGTTGCAGTTTTATGTTCTCAATTTTATTTATCATCATCCAGAATATAACAAATGGATAATGTATGGGGGTTCCGCACTTCGTATAATTCATGGCCTTGATCGTATGTCCGTTGATTTGGATTTTGAAGTCTCCCATGCCGTGACAGAAAAATTTTTAGAAGAATTAAAAAAAGAAGTTGAGGGTTATTTTGTTAATACTTATGGCGCCGATTCTGAATTTCTTACCATAAAAATAACTACTGGCAGGGGGCTACTTTTGAAATTCCACGTCGGTAAAGAGTTAAGTCTTGGCAATCCTTCAAATCAGGTGCATGTAAAGATTGATTTAAACCATTTTATTGCCCCGAAGACCGTAACTGAACGTCGACCGATAAATCGTGATCAGCTTTCGTTTGTTATTTTGACATACAACATGGGAGCATTGATGGCCAGTAAATTAGCGGCTATTTTCTTACGAGGCACTCGTGGAGTCGGTGATGTTGTTTATGAAGAAAAAGGGCGCGACATTTATGATCTCCTTTGGTATATGGGTAAAAAAGTCGTACCAGACTTTGATTATATGATAGCCAAAGGTATTGATGTAAAAGATCCCAGAACTTTATTTGATAAGTTAACATTACAAATGAATAAAGTTAGTGATGAGAATTTAAAAAATGACCTGACGCCATTATTTATTGATCAAAATTTTATCTCTAATTGGCTCAAAAATTGGAGGGAGAGCTATTTTAGATTGCTCAATGAGTATAAAATACATACTATAAAAAGTTTAGAAAGCATTGGAATATCACAGGACTTTAACACGGATGTATTTTCTTTTATATATTGGTTTAATACAGAAGATGAAGGTTCTGTTAGAGTTGTTTATCGTGTCAGCGATTATTGGATGGATTTTCGTGACGGTGACTTGGCTATTGATATAGATAAAAAACTAGAAGATAAAATGGAGTTTAATAGTAATGGTTGGAGTAGCCGGCCGACTCCTCAGGATAAATTAAAGCAGTACGCAACTCTTTTTTATCAGAAAACAGTGAAATATTTCAAAAAAACGAACCACATAATGCTCGGTGATGTTATTATTACTAAAGTAATCAGAATGACGGCCGATAATTTAAACCAGAAGGAACAGATCGTGCTCAATAAATCTGCTTTGTTATCGTGTGAACTGGATGATTTATTAAAATAAACATATGTCTCAGGAAATCGCCAACAAAACCAAAAAGCAAACTTTCATCAAATGCAAAAAATGCGGTGATGAGATTTTTGGTGACACTAAGAAAAAAATGACTTACTGCCAATGCCAGTCTATCTCTGTCGATGGCTGTGAAGATTATATTCGAGTGAATGGCGATAGGGAGAATTATGAAATAATTGATAAATAATATATGGCCAGAACATCCTCAATCAAAAATCTTAAGAAAGCAAGGAAGGCAAAGAATGACGAGTTTTATACTCAGTATATTGATATTCAAAAAGAAATTGAAAAATATTTAGATTATAATCCTGACACTTTTCGCAATAAGGTAGTGTATTGTAATTGTGATGATCCGTTTGAAAGCAATTTTTTCCGTTATTTCGTGCTCAATTTTAATAAGCTTGGATTAAAACAACTTATCACTACAAGTTACAAACCATCACCTGTCGCCAACACTCAACTGGCATTATTTGGCGATGATAAGACGCTCGTAAAAGCAAAGGGTCGTCCAAAGATAACGGCCAATAAATTTATTATCAACGAAGTAAAAGATATAGACGAAGATGGCGAGTTTAACTTGAAAGATGTTGCCAAACAGTTAAAGGCAAATAAAAACAATGAATGGTCTCCGCTGAATGGCGACGGTGATTTTCGTAGTGATGAATGTGTTGATCTGCTAAAACAGTCCGATATAGTAGTAACTAATCCACCTTTCAGTTTGTTCCGCGAATATGTTAAGCAACTTTTTGATTACGATAAAAGGTTTTTGATTATTGGAAATATTAATTGCATCACCTATAAAGAGATATTCAAAAAAATTAAAAGTAATGAAATATGGCTTGGTAACGGAATGGGAAGATGGATTTCTGGTTTCATTGTTCCTGAGTCCTATGACCTATATGGATCAGAAGCCAGAGTAGATGAAAATGGGAACAGAATTGTCGCCACTAATAATTGCTTGTGGCTTACTAATCTTGATCATGGGAGACGCCATCAACCATTACCGCTTATGACAATGGCGGAAAATTTAAAATATAGTAAACATAAAGAAATTAAGGGTAAAAAGTCATATGATAAATATGACAATTACGATGCAATTGAAATACCTTTTACGGATGCGATACCAAGTGATTATAAAGGCATAATGGGTGTGCCGGTTACATTTCTAGATAAATATAATCCTGATCAGTTTGAAATTATTGATATAAATCCTCATTTTTTTATGATAGTAGAAAAAGGACTACCAAAACCGCCTCAGTTAAAAATCACCGGCTATAACGATCCATACGCACGCATTTTAATTAAAAATAGAAAAGTAAAAAAATAATATGAAAACAATTTTAAAAAGTAATATAACAGTCAAAGAAATATGTGATGGGTTTGTTTATAACGAACTTGAGGGCAAGGGTTTGTTTGGCCTGTCCGGTAAATTAACCATTCAACCGGAGTATCAAAGAAATTATATTTATGCTTCAGACGGTGGCAAAAAAGAAATGGCCGTCATTGAGTCAGTCCTCAAAGGATATCCAATAGGATTGATTTATTTTAATAAAGTAAATGATAGTAATTTGGAAGTTTTGGACGGACAACAACGCATTACCAGTCTGGGAAGATTTGTAAACGACAAATTTGCCATTAAGGATGAAAACGGGATGCCACAAAATTTTAGTGGCATGGCAAAAGATAAAAAAGCTAAAATATGGGAAACAAAGTTGCTCATTTATGAATGTGAAGGAACGGAAAGCGAAATAAAAGAATGGTTTAAGACAATTAATATTGCCGGCGTTCCGCTTAACAATCAAGAGTTACTCAATGCTGTTTACTCCGGACCTTTTGTAACTCTGGGCAAGGAAGAATTTAGCAATAGTCAAAACGCCAATATTCAAAAATGGAGTGCTTATGTTTCTGGTAGCGCTAACCGGCAGGAATTCTTGGAGTGTGCGTTAGATTGGGTAAGTAAAGGCAATGTCGGTGATTATATGAGTCGCCATCGTTTTGATAAAAATATCAATGAGTTAAAAAAATATTTTAACAGTGTGATTGACTGGGTATCTAGCGTATTTACTGATGTTGAAAGTGAGATGCGTGGTCCTGAATGGGGACGATTATATGAGGAATATCATAAAAAGTCATATAACCCAACTAAAGTATCGGCCGAGGTACAAAAGCTTTACGCTGATCCGTATGTAAAAAATCGCAAAGGTATTTTTGAATATATCCTCGGCGGTTCTGTTGAGACAAAATTGCTTGAAGTCAGGGTCTTTGATGAGGCAACCAAAAAATCAGTATACAAAGAACAGACAACGAAGGCCGAAAAGAAAAAAGAATCAAACTGCCCGCTTTGTGCTCTTGGACACGATGCCAATAAGGAAAAAATCTGGGGCTTAAATGACATGGACGCCGACCATGTAACTGCTTGGAGTAAGGGTGGCAAAACAATCTCTAAGAATTGTCAGATGTTGTGTAAGACTCATAATAGGGCAAAAGGCAATCGGTAAACAGTATAATTTAACTAAAATGAGGAAATAAAACCCTAGAAAAACTGGGGTTTTATTATTCTGTGTATAACTTATAGTTTAACTATCTTGACTTTAATTTTAACCTTTGCTATACTTCCTATTGAGAACGATTTGTTCTCAATGCTCATTGACAGTAAGTTAAAGAAGAGAGATTACCAAATATCTCAAAGCCAGACTCTCACGGGTGAAATACCCAAATTGAAAAGAGGTTTGCCTCTTACTTCTCGGATAGAGAAGGCATTATGCCCCGGGCAAGTATTTATTTGCTGATTGTTCAGGACAGTGTTAGACAGGAATTGTGAACGATTGAATATCGCAAACAATAAATGTAAATCACTATACTGTTTAATCTGATAATATTTCGCTAAGCTTAGCGAATAGTATTAATAAATATTTTTCTGGAATAGGCAATAATAATTTATGTATTTCCTACATAGGTTATTTAACGGTTCTGCTACTAAAAAGTTGCAGGCCAATTTACTGCCAAAGAGCCGAGAGTCAGATATTGGCTTGCAACGAATTAGTCTGTGGAATCGTTAAACACAGTTACGGATGAATTATAAACTTAACGATTAAATCCAATAATATGAATAAACACAATAATTCGGTAAATAAGAAAGATAGGGTAATCGCCCTGCTAATTACCTTTAATCGCATGACCCACAAAGTCTTGAGGTTAAAAATTAAGGATAAGCAGGCTCTCGGCCTGCTTGCTGAAGCCATGCAAATTAATAAGCAGATGCTGTCTTTATACAAAGATAGCAAAATCAGCTTAGAATTTGTAAGGCAGACATTCGCAGTTATTTCCGTTTTTGTTAAAGAAATTGTCAGCAAGTGGCTCTTCCGTTACTATTTAACGCCAGCAATGGCATGAAAAATATTATGTTATCAATCGGACAATTAATTAAAATTGGCCGGATCAATAAGGGTTTAAGCCAAGAGGATATAGCCTCTAAATTAGAGGTTACAAAAAACTATATTTCTTTGGTTGAAAACAATAGGAAAGATCCGAGTATAAATTTCTTACGGGGAGTTGCAAAACTACTTGATATTCCCGTGATTCTTTTGATTTGGGAAAAAATGGATTTACCAAAAGGCAAAACTGATTCGGAGAAAAAAATTAACTCCCAGCTTGAGAAAATGCTTGAAGAAGCACAGCAATTGTTTGCCCAAAGAGCGTTAGGTGTAAAAAAATGAAAAAGAGACAATATCTAAAAATTAACACCGTTAAAGAACTTAGTTATCAGCTTAGCCTCCCCGAGGCTTTTTTAATAAGCACTGCAGATAAAATTGATAAACATTATCATAATTTCTTAAAGAAAGACAAAAAGGGCAAAGAGAGACTTCTTTATAGTGCAGACAATGTTTTGCAGAGCGTACACGATAAAATCAATAAATTGTTAAATACGTTAGATTACCCGATTAATATTCAAGGTGGAATCGCAGGAAGATCAATTGTTACCAATGCCTCTATTCATGTAGGTAAAAAATATGTCGCTAACTACGACATTAAGAATTTCTTTCCGAGTGTTAACTACAGAATAGTATATAAGGCGTTTGAAAAACAAAAATGTACGCCGGAAGTTTGTCGGATGTTAACGAGATTTACTACAGCCGACGGTTGTTTACCACAGGGTTTTGCTACGAGTCCAAAAATATCCGGTTTAGTTTTATATAATGCTAATTTTAGAATAGAGAAATTTATTAAACCATTTAGGCTAGTTCATACATTCTGGATTGATGATCTGACTATTTCTGGTGACAAGCCAATAAAGAAATTCCAAAAAATGTTTTATAGAATATTTAAGCAAGAGGGCTTTACTTTGCATGACGATCCTAAAAAGGCAAAAATTACAGACTCTAGACATAGGCAGACTTGCACTGGTTTAATAATTAATCAGGAGTTAAATCCAGAAAAGGGTTTGCGAGACAAGGTGAGGAAAGAGTTATATTTATGTAAGAAATTTGGTGTTAATAATTTTATCAAAGAGCACAATTTACCATTTGATAAGGATAAATATCTACGGAAATTGGCTGGCAATATAAGTTTTCTTTGCAGTGTAAATAAGAAAAATGAAGTTTTTAAAAATGAATTAAAGTTAATTAAATAATATGTCCGAATACTATAATCCAAACAGAGACGCCTCTTGGAACTACGGCGGAAAAAACTGGAAACTAAGTCGATCAAAGATTGATCTGTTTTTGGAATGTCCGAGATGTTTTTATTTGGACAATAAACTCGGCGTTAAACGAGTGCCCGGATTTCCTTTTTCCATAAACAGTGCGGTGGATTATCTTTTAAAGCAGGAATTTGACTCTTATCGTGTTAAAAACGAACAGCACCCTCTGCAAAAAGAATACGGCATAGACGCTCGGCCGATGTCTCACGCTGAGCTTGATGAATGGCGAAGAAATTTTGGCGGTATTAAATATTTGCATGAACCGACCGGACTTTTAGTTACCGGTGCAATTGACGATTTGTGGATTAACGGAAAAGATGAATATATTGTCGTTGATTATAAAGCTACGGCCAAGGATGAGGCAGTGAAAGCTTTAGACAAAGAGTGGCAATATGGCTATAAACGACAAATGGAAGTTTATCAGTGGCTACTAAGGCAGAATGGTTTGAAAGTTTCTGATACTGGCTATTTTGTTTATTGTACCGGCAAAATGGACAGGCAAGCTTTTGATAAGCGAATTGATTTTGATGTAAATCTGATAGAGCATAAAGGCGATGATTCTTGGGTTGAAAAGACTCTATTTGAAATTAAAAAGTGTTTAGATAGTGACTCTATACCACAGTCCGGTCACGATTGCGATCATTGTGCTTATTGGAACTCTCGCAGACAGTTTGAGAAATAATAATTATGTGGAAGTTTTTGATTAAAACAAAAAATTGGATTTTAGTAATCATTAGAAAAATTAAAAGTCTTGTTCTTTTGGTTTGCAAAAAACTTTGGGGTATCAGAAAGGTTTTCTATATTATTCCTTTCGCTTTGCTTATAAGCATCTCCCAGAATTTAAGCACACGATCCCAGCTTGAGTTTTCTTTTTCCGGAAAGGCCGGAGAACTCGTTGTCGAAAATAATCAGCTTTATTATCAATTTAGGCATGGTGGCCTGATTAAAAATAAGAGTAAAGAGAAAAATACTATTACCAATATTGGGTTAGTTGTCTGGGCTAATGATAAAGAAGACAGTGCCTTGCGAGACGGATTTGGACCCAGCTGGATGATTGATAATCGTACAGGCAAAGAGATTAAACTTCCTTTGGTTATTGAAGGTCGTGAGGCAGTAGATGTTGATATCTTCAATAAATTTATAGTGCAAGGGACTTCGGACGAACAGTTGGTTACCGCAGTTAAGCCGGTTGCGCCTGGCTCGGGTTTTACAATACCAAAATATGACTATCAGTTAACTTTCACTGATATTAATGACAACGAATTTGATGAAAAAGGCCGGCTGGTTAACAGAGATGTTATAAACATGAATTGGACTCTCGAAAATTATTGCGGAGAAGTACACTATAAATTTTGGCCTTGCTTGATACAAAAAGCTAAAATTTCTGATAGTAAATTTATGTTTGAGATAAAGACTTTATTTCATTGGTTTGGTATGGAAAGTATTGGTGATTCAATTTATAAAATTGGAACTAATTTTGAGAAATAATTATGGTTGACGATAACGATCCAATTAAAGACAACCCAGCTGAAGAAGCCCCGGACGAGGAAGTCGCCGAGCTTATGGAAAGCCACGATCTTGATAAAGATACGGCCGAACGTGTGCAAGAAATTATGGAAGATTTAGGCGTGGATGAAGACGATGCCATCGAGATCGAAGAAGGTCTTTAATTTTATGATTCCATCAAAAAAGAAAATCGACGAGTTAAAGGAATTGGTCAAAAGAGATTTTGGTGTTGATTGGACGGATCAGGAAGCCTCGGACGAAGCATTTAACTTGCTTAACTTTTACGATGCTCTGGGGAGATTCGCTATGGAGGATATCCAGAAGTATATCGACACCGGTGGCGAACCGAGTTTTGCAGGACCGGACTATGATAAGTGGCTAGCGGAGCAGGCGGAAATCGTTAAAAAGATTCAGGCAGATCGGAAGGAAGTCTCTAAATCAAAAAAACGAAAAGGTTAAGCAAATACGACTCGGCATAATTTGCTTAACATCACTCGAATTAAGCAAATCGTTCTGGGCTCGCAAATTTCGTCAAACCGGTGGGCTATGGTCGCAAGTGGTGTCAAAGGTCTATCTTGGGTGCAAAGCTCGCCCTAAGGGCAGACAAGGGGTAACAACGTTTTACTTTTTGGATAGGAGGAGGTCGTAGTTGTAAAACTTGGCAACTTTCTTGATGTTATTCATTTTTTCGCGTAAAGTAACCATATACTCTTTATCCTCAAGCACTGTTATAAGACCCGACAGTGCCTGACCCAAGAAAATAAAAACATCCCGGCGTTAGCTGGGGTGTTTTTATTTTTATGGAATTAGCGACGAGGGAATTGAACTTGCCTGCCGTTAGGCAGACGGATGGCTGGTTGAGCGAGGAGCCCGAGGGAACAAGGACGACGAAGCAAAACCATAAGCCAATCCCGAATAATCGGGACGGCTTTGTTGACGCAATAATTATCTAAACAACCCCTTAATCCAACCCCAAATGCCCCGATAGGCCTGAGCATCAACCACTTCCTCCAACCGATTCTGTTCCTGCTCCATATTCTGAATCTGCTCCTGCATAACATCCTTCAATTCCTGTTGGCAGTTGCAATCCTGATACAACTGGGCCAATTCCCTGATCCGTTCGCGATTTTGGACAATTTCCTCTTCCAGCTCATCGGCCGCTTCCTGGTCGCCGCCGAAGAAAAATCGTGCCAACCGGCTGCGATTTTTGATCTGTTCCTCCTTGGCAATGGTATTCTGGACTGAATTATTGAACTCTCTGGCAATCGCTGATACCTGCTGGCCGATGCCGCCAGTCAAGTCCTCGGCCGCCAATAAAGCGTGGACCGCTTCCCGAACGGCATTTTGCTTTTCCATCACTTCCTGCCGGCGCTGGTCCTTCAATTGAGCCAGTTCCTGCTGAAATTCCTGCCGCTGCCCTTTGATCATTGCCTGAAGCTCCTGGACATTTCTGGCCCTGGCTTGAATCGGCGTGGAAGTGCTCTCGCCCTGATTGGCAGTTCTGGCTTGCTGGCGTTCCTGCACCATCAGCGGTTTACCGTCATCGGAGTCATCATTAATATCTTCATCTTCACTTTCTGTTTCCACTAGCGGCTCACTAGAAACTACCAAACAATCATCACTACCCTCACGGCAAGCGCCAATATCTTGGGTCTGATTCTGGCGCTGATTTTGTTGCTGGTTAACCGCCCCAACCGCTGAAGCGGCTAAGGTCAAGGCGACCGTCAAAACGAAAATAAAAACCGTTTTTTTCATAAATTTTAGTTAATTCTTATTTAATTTTGTAATTTTGAATTATGTTTTATGTCTGTTTTATATCGATTATTATAATACATTTTTAACAAAAAACCATTACCTATTGGCAATTACTTTTTAATATCACAAAAAATTTGCTATAATTATATTAGCTCTTATCAAGGAGGAACCACTATGTCGACTATTCGTCCAAGCGATAGCGACCAAAAATTACGCATGGAAAATCAGCGAGATTTTTTGTCGACCATTGCCGCCAAAATGAATATTCCCATATGGCAAATCAAGAACGCCAACCCAGAACAGCTGGACCAAATCCAAGCCCAATGGGTGCAATACCGTCGCCAAAGCAGCGACCAAACCAATCACCAATCCGCCCGCTAGCCCGGACGGATTTTTTCTCCTCCGGTCTATTCCGCTAACCGCCCGCCACTCTGAACAACTCAAACCGGCTGACCCCGGTTTTTCTAATCCTTGAAAAAAAACCACCAATTGATATAATCAATTTTATTATGATGATAAGCAATGAAATCGAGTGGCTGATAGATATTTACACCAATAGCCGCCAACAATCAACCCCAGACAATGTCGAAAAAATCAAACTGAGCCAACTGGTCTCCAAGCTTGGCTTTTTTTATGAAAAATTCCGCAACGCCATTGATTATAACGAGGAACACCTGATTCGACGCAATGCCATTGATCGGATTATTAGACGACAAATTATCTTCCTTCAAGAAAACCGGCCGCCCAAAATCAGTAAAACTTTAATCTATGAATTTATTCGCGCCGGCTATTTGCCTAATAATCAATTACCGGAAACGATTATTGCCGACTTGGCAAAAATCGTGGAAAAATATCTAGTGCTTATCAGCCACATCACTCAACGGCAATTACCGCAGGCCAAAAAACTGATTTCCTTCACTCTCGGCCTTGCCTCTTGCGAGATTAATGAATTTTTATCGCCCAACCAAAGCCGCCAAGACGAAGCGACGGCCAATGTCCTATATTCCCATTTAATCAAACACCTGAATTTCAGCAACAGCAAAATAAGCCCGGAAGAAAAAAATCTTCAAATTTATATTGCTATTTTAAAAAATCTCAACAAAGCCGACTTGCCGGCCTTACGCTATGCCTTACTGAAATTATCAGTCCCCAATTGGCGTCAAGCCGATCCGGAAACAATTCAAAAATTCTGCCGTCACTTGGAAACCGTCTATAATCGCATCAATAAGCATCTGGCTCACCCCATTGCCTTCCAATTAAGCCGCAACCTTCGGACGCAGGCAGTTTTTTTCTCAGTACTCAAAGAATTAATTAAAAAAAATCAACCAATCATCCATCAAATCTTGAGCGACCCGGAGTTATTGGAGGACAAAATTGAAGAAATTGTCACCGCCAAAAATCTGGCGATTAAAAACAAGCTAATCGGCACGATTTTCCGAGTGATTGTTTATATTTTCTTCACCAAAACCGTTTTAGCCTTCATTTTGGAATTGCCTTATGATCTGTTGGTGGCCAAACATATCAATTGGCCGGCGCTGATCATTAATATTACTTTCCATCCGACGCTAATGTTTGTGGTGGCCATGGCGATTCGCATTCCCGGTCCCAAAAACACCAAAATTATTGTTGAGGAAACGAAAAAAATCATCTACCAACAAGAACAGGCTCTGATTTTTAAACCCAAAAAAGTAATGAAAAAGGGTACAATGAGTTATTATGCTTTCAATTTCATTTATTTGATTATGTGCGGTGTTTCGTTTGGCCTAATTGTTTACTTGCTGAAAAAGCTTAATTTCAATATTTTAAGCGGCGCCTTATTTATATTTTTCCTGACCGTCGTCAGCTTTTTCGCTTTCCGGCTGCGCTATCTAGCCAAACAGTTTTTAGTCATCCCCCGGAAAGACAACCTGTTCGGTTTTTTAATCGACTTTGTCAGTCTGCCGATCATCCGAGTTGGACGCTTTTTTTCCACTAATTTTTCCAAGGTTAACATCTTTTTATATTTCCTGGATTTTATCATTGAAACGCCATTCAAACTGCTGGTGGAGTTTATGGAAAAAACCATTTCCTTTATCAATGATAAACGGGAAGAAATTATCGAATAACTAAATTTGGCCTTGACAAAGAATCTTTGGTCTATTATTATTTAGATAGTTATCTAATTATCTAAATAACCCTATGGCTATGCCCTTGGCCAAAACTTTCTCCGCCTTGGCCGACCCCAACCGCCAAATCATCATTGATTTGCTTAAGCGGGGGGAACAATCAGCTTCGGCTATCGGCCGACAACTCGACATCACCCCGCCCACTCTATCTCATCATTTGGATGTTCTTAAACGCGCCGACCTGATTTCGGGCCGCCGTCAAGGACAACAGATATTCTATTCGCTCAATTTCAGTACGGTTCAAGAAATCAGTGAAAAAATAGTTAAATTTTTAAAAATAAAAAAATAAAACTGATTCTATGAAATCACCCATTAAAATTTCTTGGCGCACCGAGCTGCTGCCCGGTCTATTAGTTGTACTGGCCATAGCGATCGGCTTCTATTTTTACGCCCACTTTCCGGAGACGGTGATTACCCACTGGAATATCCAAGGTCAAGCTGACGGCTGGAGTTCGAAATGGTTTGGCGCTTTCTTTTTGCCCTTACTGCTAATAGCGCTCCACCTCTTATTTATTGTTATTCCTTTTTTCGACCCCCAAAAAGAACGCTATCAAGAATTCGCCAAAACTTACCAGCTTTTCAAACTGCTGATTATTGGCACCATGTTCTTGATCTATCTGTTTTCCGGCTTAATTAATTTGGGCTATAACCTCAATATTGGCAGCGCTGTCTCTATGATGATTGGCGCCCTGTTTATTGTGATCGGCAATTATTTGGGCAAATTAAAATATAACTGGTTCGTGGGTATTAAAACGCCTTGGTCGTTGTCATCGGAAAATGTTTGGAACAAAACCCACCACATCGGCGGCTGGCTGTTTATCCTAATGGGCATCGCTATCATTATCGTTCCCTATTTGCCGACCAACTGGGGCCTAGCCCTGTTTTGGCTGGCAATCACTGTCGGTGTCTTAGGCAGTATGGGCTATTCTTATTTTGCTTATCGCCAAGAAAAAAAATAATGCTGGGTATTTTTATTAAAAAACGAATTGGCGACCGCAATTATCAAAAAAGCAATCGCCTCACCACGGTTGATTTTGACGCTTCAATAAGGGCCCAAAAACTGACTCGAGAAATTTTGGCCAGTTCAACGGCAAGCGAACGCCAAAAATTGGGCGAAGCTCTCCTTGATGAATTATCCGATTTGGCCAAGATTGAAATTATTACTCTAAAAATTTCCGATACTCGGCAATACCACAAAAAAATTAACGGCCGAGTGACCACCAAGCGCTATGGCTATTACCGCCCCGGCTCAAATTACATCTATATCCAAAACCTAACGGCAGTTCGAGGCCAAATTTTGGCGGCAAAAACTTTTCTAGACACACTGCTTCACGAATGGCTGCACCACTATGACACTCATAAACTCCGCCTCAACTCCATCCATAGCCGTGGCTTTTATGAACGGCTTAGCGACCTGCATCTCAAATTAGCAATAAAATAATAATGAACATACCAAGGTATGTTCATTGATTTAAGGCGGAATTTAACCGCCTTGTTTTTTACGGCTATTTTTTGACTGCTCTGACAAATTGTTTTTTGCCGCGCTGCAACAACAATCGACCGGCCGACAAGTCAACCCTAAACTGCTCATTGGTCACTTTCTGATCATCAATTTTAATTGCTCCCTCTTTAATTAGACGCCGCACCTCGCTGTTGGTTTTGGCCAAACCAGCTTGGACAAACAGTTCTAAAACGCCGATAGAATGATTAGCGCAATCTATCGCTACTTGAGCAATTTCAACCGGCTTATCGCCCTGTTGGAATACCCGCTTAAAATTTTCCGCTCCGCTATCAGCGGCCTCAAGGCCCAAATATATTTTAACTACCTGATAAGCCAGCTCCATCTTGGCATCACGCGGATTGGCGCCGCCGGATAATTGCTTTGCGATTTCTCGAATTTCTGTTAAGGGCATATCAGTCAAAATCTCCAACGCCGGCACAATCATCTCATCCGGCCAGCTCATCACTTTACCGTACATATCGGCCGGCGTATCTTCCAGGGTAATCATATTGCCTTCGGATTTACCCATTTTCTTGCCGGTCGGATCCTCCAATAATTTGGTGGTTAAAACCAATTTTTCCCGGCCTTTCATTTTTTTCATCAGGTCGCGACCGGCCAGCATATTGAACATCTGGTCATTGCCGCCGATTTCCAAATCCACCCCCAAAGACACGCTGTCATAGGCCTGCATCATCGGGTATAAAAATTCATTAAGATAAAGGTCTTTGCCCTGGCTCATCCGTTCCTTGAACATACTTCTGGCGAGCATCTGCTGGGCGGTAAAATAAGAAGACAGCTTCACCAAATCAGCGAATTTCAACCGGCTCAACCAATGGGAATTAAACTTGAATTCGATATTCTTAACATCGATAATATGCTTAATCTGCTTCTTCCAATTTTTCAAATTGGCCATTACCTGGGCGTGAGTAAGGGGCTGGCGAGCCGATAATTTGTCTGTCGGGTCGCCGATCTGGGCGGTAAAATCGCCAAACAAAAAAATCACCTTGTGCCCCAACTGTTGGAACTTGGCCAATTTACGAATAGTGATACCATGGCCGATATGCAAAGTCGGCGCCGTCGGGTCATAACCGCAATACAGCCTAATCTGTCGGCCGGACATCAGCAACTTTTTGAGCGCTGCTTTATCGGGATAGATGTTTTCTACCCCCCGCGTCAACAGCTCGTCAATAATTTTTTCGTCAGTAATAACTTTAGCCATAATTATATTGTAGCAAATTTATTTTTTAAAAACAGAGTAGGATTTAACCAATGCTTATTAGTTGTTTTTTAATTTTAGCCAAATGGTCTTCTGCTTCGGCCAGCTTGGCTTTTTCTTGAGCCACAATCTCTTTGGGCGCTCGGCTCAAAAACTGCTCATTGACCAATTTAGCGCTGATACTTTTGATATAATTTTCAATCTGGGCTAGTTCTTTATTAAGGCGCTCTTTCTCCGCCTTCAAATCAATCAATCCGGCTAATAACAAATGAACCTCGACCTCGCCGGTTATAGCAACCGCGCTGTCTTTGGCGGCTGAAGATTTATCAGTAATTTCCAATTCCTGGCAACGCGATAGTTTTTTGATAATTTCCCGCTGTTTCTCCAACAAATCCTTCTTAGTTGCGGAAATCAATTTTATTTTAATCAATTTAGCCGGCTCAATATTGGACTCGCTGCGCAAATTACGAATAGTTTTAATCACGCCAATGAAGCATTCAATATCTCCACTAAGCCTTTTGTCTTTTGCCGCCTTGACACTCTGGGGCCAATCAGTCACCATCAGTAAATCCTTGGCTTTAAAATTTTGCCAAATCTCTTCGGTGACAAACGGGCAAAAAGGCTGCCACAGTTTCAACAGCTGTTGCAATACATACAATAAAATTTCATCTTTGCCGCCCTCAATCTTAGCAATTTCCAGATACCAATCAGCAAAATCGTTCCAGGTGAATTCATGCAACTTCTCAGCAGCCGGAGAAAAGGCATCGCTATCCAACAGCTGAGTCACTGTTTCAACCGTCTCGGACAAATCATTCAAAATCCACTGATCGGCCAAGCTTTGGGCTTGGGGCTGTTTATTGATAATCTTTGGCTCGGCCACAGCCTGAAGCACATACCGAGAAATATTCCATAATTTATTGACAAAATTCCTGGCCCCGGCCACTTTTTCTTCATAAAAACGAGAGTCGTTGCCGGGAGTAATGCCTTTAATCAGAGACAGCCGCAAAGCGTCAGTGCCATACTGCTTGATGATTTCCAGGGGGTCCAAGCCGTTACCAACGGATTTGGAAAATTTCTTGCCATTTTTATCGCGTAAAATGCCATGGATATAAACATGATAAAAGGGAATCTGATCCAGGGCATAAGTGGACATCAGAATCATTCGCGCCATCCAAAAGAACAGAATCTCATAGCCCATCTGCATCCAAGCAGTGGGATGAAATTGTTTTAAGTCTTTAGTCTTATCGGGCCAGCCCAAAGTAGAAAATGTCCAGGCCCCGGAAGAAAACCAAGTATCGAGAGTGTCTTCATCTTGAACCCACTCGCCGTCTGTTGGCGGCTGCTCACCAACAAAAACTTCCTTGTTCGGCCCATACCACACCGGAATCCGATGGCCCCACCAAATCTGACGAGAAATGCACCAATCCCGCAAATTGTCTATCCAACTCAGATAAATATTATAAAATCGCTCCGGCGTAATGGTGATTTTCTGTTTGGCATCGCCTCGATGGCCAATTGTTACCGCCTGACGCATTAAATCCTTCAAACTCTGCTGCCGACCGGGAATAATTTTATTAACATCAATAAACCATTGTTCCATTGGCAAAGACTCAACCACATCACCAAAGCGATCCGAAGTGCCAACATTATTGATAATCTCTTCCTCTTTAATAAATAAGTCATTATCCTTGAGCCAACTAACGAATTTTTCTCTGGCCTGATTAATAGTTAATCCTTGATAATCGCGGCCAGCCGCTTCCGTCATCTTACCGTCGGCGCCAATGACTTGAATAATGCCAATATTTTTGTTGGCCTGGTACATTTCATAATCTATCTGGCTGTGGGCCGGGGTGACGCCAACAGCGCCGGTGCCATAATTGGGATCAACATTTTTATCGGCAATAATCGTAATCTGAAGCGGCTTTTGAGCGCCCAGATCAACAATAAACTTTTGGCCAATGTATTTTTTGTAGCGCTCATCATCCGGGTGGACAGCTACCGCCGTATCGCCCAACTTAGTCTCCGGCCGAGTAGTGGCAATAGGGATGGGGAAATCCTTGGCGTACTTGAAAGTCCAGACTTTGGTTGTCTGATCCACATACACCAATTCATCATCCGAACAAGTGGACTGCCCCTTAACCGACCAATTGACCACTCGATAACCGCGATAAATCAGGCCGTCGTCATACATTTGCTTAAACAAATGATTGACTGCCCGGGAGCGCTCAGCGTCAAAAGTATAAGCCAGCCGCGACCAATCGCAACTGGTGCCCATTTTTCTAATTTGCGATAAAATGATTTTTTTGGATTCTTCGGCATAATTACGAATTTCCGCCAATAACTTATCCCTGCCCAATTCTTGTCGCGGATTGACAATGCCTCGCTTCTTCAACTCGTCTTCCACTCGAGCTTGGGTAGCCACAGCGGCATGATCGGTGCCAGGCACTAGTAACGCTTTTTTACCCCGCATCCGTTGGTAGCGGACAGCCGTATCCATTAAAGAACTTTCTAACGCGTGACCCAAATGAAGAATGCCGGTAACATTGGGCGGCGGCATCGAAACCACAAAAGCCGACCGACGCTTGCCCGGCAAATGATCCGGATTAAAAAAACCGGTTTGTTCCCAGAGCTGATAAATTTTATCTTCAACTTGAGAGGGATCGTAAGATTTGCTTAGTTCAATCTGAGCCATAACAATAAATATAAGAATGATTATATTCTACCCAATTCCCGAGTTTTTTTCAAGTTTTATATTGTTGACATTAACGGAATAATTCGTTAAAATCAATTAATTAATCTTTTCCTATGGCCCTCAACCTCAATCAACAAATTCTTGAATCCATCAATCGCAGTCGGTCAATTTTAATTATTTTTCGCCGGCAATGGACGGGTGACGCGGTCGCTGCCAGCTTAGCGCTGGCTCAAGCTTTGAAAACTCTCGGCAAAAAAACCGACCTGGTTTGTCAAGATTTCCAAGGCCGATCAACTTTGTCGTTTTTGCCGCTGACCGAAATCAAAGATCAACTGAAAAATATCCAAAAATTTGTAATCAGTGTTGACACTTCCCAAATTAAGCTTGGTGAGTTTGATTATGACCGCCAAGAGCAACAGCTCAATTTTTATATTACGCCCACCGAAGGCAAACTATCGATTGAACAAGTTAGCGCCAGTGTTGCTGATTTTAAATACGATTTAATTTTTATTATTAACAGTCCGGATTTGGAATCACTGGGCGACGCTTACCGTCAACACAGCGACTTTTTTTTCGCCACTCCCAAAATAAATCTTGACCATTCCCACAAAAATGAACATTATGGCGACATTAATTTAGTGGACTTGGCGGCCAGCTCCAGCTCGGAAATTGTCTATCGACTGATTAAAAATATCGACCACCGGCTGATTAGCGACGATGTGGCCACCTATCTGTTGGCCGGCATCATTAGCGCCACCAAAAATTTCAAAAGCGCCAATGTCAACCCGACCACCCTTAATTTGGCCGGCCAATTAATTACCGAGGGTGCCCGACGCGAACAAATTATTCAAAATTTTTATCAAACCAAATTTTTATCAACCTTAAAAATTTGGGGGCGAATACTGTCGCGGCTAAAAAACGACTGCCAGGGCCGACTGGTTTGGTCGACTATCTCCAAACAAGACTTTTTGGACACCTCCACCGGGCCGGAAGATATCACCGAAGTAATTGACGAGTTAATTGTCAATATGCCGGACACCGAAATTATTGCTTTGATTTATGAAAATATTCAATTAGCCGACAAAAAAATCAGCTGCCTGCTTTTCTCCGTCAAAAAAATCGATTCCCGTCGGTTGGCAGCTCGATTTAATCCTGACGGTAGCAGTGATCTGGTCAGATTTTCTGTTAACGCCCCCTCGCTAATTGATGCCGAGCGGGAAATTATTGAAGAAATAAAAAAATCTCTCTAGCGTCACCTTGAAAAAACCCGGGAGAACGGTTATATTTAAGGGGGTGGCGATTAAATTTTGGCGCTGATAATTTTACCTTAAGACACCAATAATAAAATTGAAACAATAATTTGGGCCAGTAGCTCAGGGGTTAGAGCACAACGCTTATAACGTTGGGGTCGGTGGTTCAAATCCACCCTGGCCTACGCTGATTGGAGAATTTTGACAATTAATAGTTTTTTATTTAAAATATTTTAATAATCTTTGGTCGCTTAGCTCAGTTGGTTAGAGCGCATCCTTGACGTGGATGAGGTCAGTGGTTCGACTCCACTAGCGACCACCAAAGTAAAACCCCCAAAAAATTTCGGGGGTTTTCTTGATAATCACTGTTTTTATGATAATGCTCCAGAAAAGGCGGTGGCCCCTCTATCACCTAAACATCGTTCCGATCCTTCTTCGTCGGCAGCTTCCAGTGGACAAATCCTGACTTATCAAGTATCTCGTTAACCAAGTCAGTTTTCCCTTTGATGTATAAATCCTTGCCCGTTGGATCTTCCTTAATAAGACGCTGTTTCAATTTGGCATATCTATCCCTTTCTTCCGGACGTTCTCTTAAATAATCCCTAAAAGCCAATTGTCGTTTCCAAAAATTTCCTCTATCCGCATAGGCGATTGAAAGATGATACTGGGTCGGTTTTCCTTTTCTAAAAAGATGGCGCTCTGTTGATTTGTCGGTCTCAGCGGTAAAATCAAAAGAATAACCAAGTTCTTGAAGTTTGGGAATAAATTTCTCAGCATTTTCATGACTGTCAATAAGCGCCATAATGTCTATAATCGGCTTAGCCGAAAGTCCGGGGACAGAAGAGCTGCCGATATGCTCTAACCCGAGCAATTCAGCGCCAAAAACTTCTCTTAACTTCTCTGCCTCCGCCTCATACAAACGAACCCATTCAGGATTGTATGGCAGAATATTCTCGTGTGCTGAATCTCTGTAAGTTTTTTTCATCCCTTCCATTATAATTTATTTATTAATTTTAAAATAACAAGTTGATTACTTTTTATTCTAGGGAAAATAAAGACCCCCTTCCAACAAGCACTGCCAATGAACATACCCCCGAAATTTTTCGGGAGTTTTACTGATAATCACTGTTTTTTATGATGGCCGAATTTATATTTAAAAATATCAGTCTCAATTTCACCCACTAATAATCGATAAACCTCCACCAATACATATTTGACAGAAACATTAATCCGACCGTCAGAATCGAGCCGACGAACCGAAACTAAAATTTTGACCTTTTTCAAAATCCGAAATTTGCCCAACTTCTTGGCTCGCTTAACATAATCATGATCCTCGGCCAAAGTTAATTTTTCATCAAACCCCCCGACTTGCTCATGAATTGATCGCTTGATAATAATACAAAACCCCGGCGCATGAGGATAAAAATACTGAGTGGCATTAAGATAAGCATTGACCAAACCATGAAGAACAACGTCAATATTTTTATTACTCAAAGGAACAACGCCGCAGGAAGCGATTTGAATATCTTTTTCCTTCATCTCAGCAAAAACATCCTTAATAAAATCGCGGGGGATGATTACATCGGCATCGACAAAAAATAAATACTCACCCCGGGCTGCTGCCGCGCCACGATTGCGGCCGACTGCCGGCATGCCGCCAGTAACCACCAAACAACCGAAATCCCGAGCGATTTTTCTGGTTCTATCAGTGGAATTGGCATCGGCCACAATCACCTCATAATCAATAAGGTTCTGCTGACGAATAGAGGACAACAAAAACGGCAAGGTTTTCTCTTCGTTGTAAGCCGGAATAATAATACTCAATTTAACGGCCATAATACTAATCTTAATTTGTCATTATTGATTATTAATCAATAATGGGCTAAAATAACACCCTCCCCTCAGTCCGATTATTATGATAGAATTATAGCATAAATGAAAAAATATCAAGAAAAATTAATCGCTTGGCAAACAGCCGCCTTCCGGCGGGCGAATTTTTCTTTTATAAAAACACTGATCCAAAAGTTTCCGGCGGCAGAGCTATATTTAGTGGGCGGAGCAGTGCGCGACATTATTATCGGCCGGCCGACTAAAGATTTTGATTTGGTGGTTGGCAAGATTTCTGCCAATGATTTGGAAAAATTCTTAAACCAACACGGCGAGGTTAATTTGGTCGGCAAAAGTTTTGGTGTCTTCAAATTTATTCCCGCCAGTCCGGCTTCTCGGCCGGCCGGGGCGGGAAGCTCCGCCGCAAAAACAGCCGCCGCGGTAGCGAAGGCCGGCGACAAAATAACCGGCGCCAACCCGATTGAAATCGCCCTGCCCCGCACCGAACATGCCGGCATGTCTGGCGGCTATCGCGATTTTGAAATTCAAAGCGACAAAAACTTGTCGATTGAAGAGGACCTGTCCCGGCGCGATTTCACTATTAATGCCTTGGCCTGGGATATAAAAAACAAAAAATTAATTGACCAATTCAACGGAATCAAAGATTTACAAAACCAAACCATCAAAGCAATTGGACGGCCCGAACAAAGATTTCAGGAAGACTACAGCCGAATGCTTCGGGCAGTCCGATTTGCTTGCCAATTGGGTTTTACTATTGATAAGCCAACCCTAAACACCATCAGAAAAAAGGCGCCGCAAATCGCCACTATCGCCGGTGAACGAATAAATGAAGAGCTAACCAAGATTATTATGTCCGACAACGCCGAACTGGGCTTCCGCTTAATGCAACAAATCGGCTTATTAAAAATTTTAATTCCGGAATTGGAAGCCGGCGTCCATGTTAAACAAAACCTATCTCACATCTACGAAGTGTTTGAGCACAATGTTCGGGCGCTGGGCGCGGCCGCACAAAGAGGTTATAAGTTAGAAATTCGCTTGGCCGCCCTATTTCACGATGTGGCCAAGCCAATAACTAAAGCCGGCCGCGGACCAACCGCCACTTTTTATAACCATGACCAAGAAGGGGCCAAAATGACTAGAACAATTTTAAAACGTCTCCACTTTTCCAATGATATCATCAAACACACTGTTCATTTGGTTCGCTACCATATGTTTTATTACGCCTTAGACACTGTATCTGATTCCGGTGTTAGGCGACTATTGAATCGTTTAGGCCGAGAAAATATTGATGATTTTATTAATTTGCGAATCTGCGACCGCCTGGGGATGGGCCGACCGAAAGCCAAGCCTTGGAAATTAATAGAGCTGGAACGCCGCTTCAAGGAAGTCCAGCTGGACCCAATTACACCGAAAATGCTCAAACTAAAAGGCGATGAACTGATGGAATTGCTGGCCATTAAACCCGGTCCCAAAGTGGGGTTGATTTTAAACGCTTTATTAGGCGAAGTACTGGAGGATCCCGGCCGCAATAATAAAAAATATTTAAAAAATCGAGCTAAGCAATTAAATGCATTAGTCGAACCGGACCTGAAAAAACTCAACCCCGATCTCGCTTTCTACGAAGAAGAGCGAAAAAGATTACTGCATCAAAAATAAAATATTCATCATTGCCATGACTTCAAATAATATCATCATCACCGAACAAGACCATGGCCGGCGGTTGGATATCTTTCTCACCGCTCAGTGGCCCCACCTCTCCCGCTCGCAAATTCAAAAATTGATTAAAAAAGAACTAATTTTGGTTAATGGGAAAAAAACCACTGTTCATCGTTTTCTAAAAAAGACTGATTGCATAACCCTATCACCCGAGAAAACAGCAAAAGACGATCCAGAAACAACCAGCCCCCGCCTCGCCCCGCCACCAATAAAAACAGGCAACCCGGATAAAATAAAAATAATCGCCAAAGAGCCTGATTTTTGGATTATTGAAAAACCAGCCGGCCTCTTGGTCCACCCTACAGAAAAAAATGAGACCGACACGCTGGTGGATTGGCTGATAAACAAATATCCTGAGTTAAAAAAAATCGGCGAAAATCCGGCTCGGGCCGGAATTGTCCATCGGTTGGACAAAGAAGTTTCCGGCTTAATGATTATCCCTACTACCCAAACCTCCTTTGATTATTTCAAACAACAATTCAAAGACCACACTATCACCAAAAAATATCAAGCCTTAGTCCACGGTGAAATAGAGCGACCGGAGCAAGAAATAAATTTTCCCATTAGCCGCTCAAATACCAAAACCGGACTCTTCGCCGCTCATCCGGCTCAACAAGAAGGGAAAACCAATTTCATCGGTAAAAAAGCTCTTACTTATTTCAAAGTGCTGGCCAAATATAAAAACTATACTCTGCTGGAAGTGGAAATTTTTACCGGCCGCACCCATCAAATTCGGGTTCACTTGCTCGCTTATGGCCACCCCATTGTTGGCGACAAGCTGTATAAAACCAGGAAACAAAAAGTCACCGACCTAACAGATCGGATTTTTCTGCACGCTACTCAATTGTCTTTTGTGGGTCCTAACCACCAAACTTATAATTTTACCAGCCCCCTGCCCAAATCTTTAACCGCGACGCTAGCCAAGCTCCCCGGCCAATCGCCGGCCTAATTAGACTGACTTAAAACCAAAGAAATATTTCTAAGTCTTTGGTTTCCGCCAAAACAACCAAGGAAAAATAAAATCTGCCCGAATTGGGGTCATGAGCTGGCTGCCCGACTTGAAAAAAACAAATTTTCCTGTTATGCTTAAATTAAAGCAATTAATAATAATCACCCCAAAAAGAATATGGGATTACCTAGTCAGAAACGAACCAAGAGCTCCAAGCGAAGACGCGCTTCTCATTTTGCCCTGAAGAAAACCAGCCTGGGAAAGTGCCCCCAATGCGGCAAACCCCAAAAACCCCACCATGCCTGCGCCTTTTGTGGCAGCTACAAGGGCAAAACGATTTTAACAATCAAGACCAAAAAGAAAACCCTCAAACAAAAAGAACAGGAACGGAAAAGCCAGAAACAAAATAAAAAATCCAAAAAAACCGACGCTTAAAATAAACGCTAACGATTGCCGTTTTGGTTTTAATAAATTTTAAAATCATGTCCAATCGACACTTAGCTCGAACTATTGCCGTGCAAATCCTGTACCAGTGGGATTTTAACGGTAAAAAACAGCCCATCGAAGATTTAATCGCGGAAAACAAAAATGCTTTTGCGCCGGAATTTGATGACGGCGGTTTTATTAAACATTTAATTGATGGCATTATTCAATATCAAACTAGTATTGATGGTCTGATTAAAAAATTCGCTCCGGAATGGCCACTCGACCAAATTACAGTCGTTGACCGTAATATCTTAAGATTGGGGACTTATGAACTCAGATTTGATGATAATATCCCCGCCAAAGTAGCCATCAACGAAGCAATCGAGCTAGCTAAAACTTTTGGCGGCGAATCTTCCGGCAAGTTCGTCAATGGCGTCTTGGGCGCGATTTACAAAGATATGGGTGAAAAGGATATTGATCGCCAATCAGCTGGATCAGGTGAAAAAAAATAATTAACCGACCATGAAAGGGTTAAGCCAACTAGAAAAAACCACTGGCATTAAATTTAAAAATAAGGATTTATTAATCCAAGCTATTACTCATCGTTCCTATCTAAACGAACACCCGGAATTTAAATTGGATCACAATGAACGGCTGGAATTTCTGGGCGATGCCGTACTGGAATTAGTAGTGACAGAATATTTATACAAGCATTACTCCAATCCGGAAGGCGAATTAACGAACTGGCGGGCCAGCCTAGTTAATGGTGCCAATTTGGCCAAAATCGCCCAACTGATCGGCCTGGAACCATTTATTATGATGAGCCGGGGTGAAAAAAAAGATACCAATACCAAGGCCCGGCAATATATTCTCGCCAACGCCATGGAAGCGATTATCGGCGCAATCTATCTCGACCAAGGTATAAAAGAAGCGAAAAAATTCATCGACAGCCATATCCTTGGCGACTTAAAACAAATCATTGAAAACAAGCTTTATATCGACCCCAAAAGCCGCTTTCAAGAAAAAGCCCAAGAATTATTCGGGGTTACCCCCAGCTATAAAGTGTTGGCCGCCAGCGGTCCAGACCATAATAAAATTTTTAAAGTCGGAGTATTTATAAATGCTGAAATGATCGCCCAGGGTACCGGCTCAAGCAAACAAGAAGCCCAAGTAGAAGCGGCCCGAGCGGCTCTACATAAGAAAAAATGGAACCAATAAGTTTTTAAATCAATAAACCAACCTTATGGACATAAACAGCCTGTTGCAAGCCGCCGTCAAAGAGAATGCATCGGACTTTCACTTAATTACTGATTTACCGCCTTTTGTCCGTGTCGACGGCGTCCTTCGCTCAAGCGGCACTAAAGCCCTGAAAAATAAAGATATCGAAGAATTAATCCGAGCCATTGTTGACGAAAATCAATTCAAAAAATTTACTATTGAAAAAGAACTTGATTTTGCCCATCAAACGCCTGACGGCTCACGCTTCCGCGTTAATATCCATTGGGAAAAAGGCAATATTGGCTTGTCCGCCAGAACTATCCCGTCGGAAATCCCCACGATGGAACAGATTGACATGCCAGAAACTCTCTATGAAATGTGCAATCTTGACCGCGGCCTAATTTTGGTCACCGGGCCAACCGGTTGTGGCAAATCCACTTCTTTGGCGGCGATGATCAATTACATCAACCAAAACCGAAACACCAATATCATCACCCTGGAAGACCCGATCGAATTCGTCTTTAAGCCGAATAAAAGCATTATCCGGCAAAGACAGCTAGGTTCAGATATGCTCTCCTTTCAAAATGGCCTCATCCATGTACTCCGCCAAGACCCGAATGTAATTATGGTCGGCGAAATGAGAAACTTGGAGACCATTGCCACCACTATTACTCTGGCTGAAACCGGCCATCTAGTATTCGCCACTCTTCATACTTATAGTGCCGCTCAAACCATTGACCGGATTATTGATATTTTCCCGCCCCATCAACAAAATCAAATCCGGATGCAGATTTCCATCACCCTAAAAAGTATTATTTCTCAACGGCTGATTCCTAAAAAAGGCGGCGGCCGAGTCGCCGCTAGAGAGATTCTGATTAACTCTCCGGCCATCGCCAATCTAATTAGAGAGAATAAAATCTCCCAAATAAAAACCAGCATTCAAACAAGCGCCCGCGAGGGCATGGTTACGATGGAAAAATCTCTCGAAGGTTTGTACAAGCAGGGCCTGATTGATAAAGAAACTTATGATTTAAACACTATTGAAGGTTGAATCTAGAATGATAAAAAATCAATCCACCATGACGGATTGATTTTTTTGTCCCCTTGTGTTAGAATAAAAATTGCTAAGAACAGCGCACTCGTAGCTCAACTGGATAGAGCGTCGCAAAAGTTTATCCCCCAAAAATGCGAGCGCCCGTAGCTCAACTGGATAGAGCGTCTGGCTTCGGACCAGAAGGTTATAGGTTCAAATCCTGTCGGGCGCGCTTAAGTTTTCTGTTGAGCGTCCATAGCTCAGCTGGTAGAGCAGTTGGCTCTTAACCAAACGGTCGGGGGTTCGAATCCCTCTGGACGCATAAGTATCTAAACCATCACCAGACTAAAACAAAAATCGCCCCTTAGAAATAAAGGGACGATTTTTGTTATTTTCAATTAACCTTAGATTCCGTCGGCAACGCCGTTCTCATCATTAATAGACGAGCCAACCGCTGAACTCTCTTCTTTTTTGAGAGCTTCTTTTAAGTTTTTACCAGCCTTGAATTTGGCTACCACCACTGACGGGATGGTAATTTTTTCTTCCGGATTACGAGGATTGATTCCCTCTCGGCCCTTCCGGCGTCGGGCAGAAAAAGTGCCAAAGCCAGTCAGGGTGACCTCGCCGCCATTTCTGAGCTCGTTAATGGTAATGTCGACAAAAGATTCTATCGCCGCTTCGGCCTGGGCCCGGCTAATTCCCACTTTATCTGCTATTTTTTCCGATAACTGGGCTTTATTCATAGGCTACCCCCTTTCTTAAAATTATTATTTAGCCATTATTATTGTTGAGTTTCCTCTTCAACTGGTTCGACTGATTCTGTTGACGCCGGTGATTCTTCGCCGGTTGACTCAATCTCACCCAAATCCGCTGAAGTGTCAGCTGATTCCAAAGTGGAAGAGCCGACTTCTTCGTTTTCAGCCATAGAAGTCTCGGTTGGCTGGACTGACTCAGCGGCATTGGCTTCGGCCTCCTGCTTGCCAAATAAATTGCTAAAAAAACCCATAAACTTTGTTTTATTAATTAATGTTGATTATTTTATCCAACCTTTTTATTTTTACGGTTTTTTGAGTTTTAGCGTTAATTTCCAAATAAATAGCGTTAAACTGACATAAACCGCTTATCGGTAGGTCATGCTTATTGGCGCCTTTGGCTCGATTTAAAAATGTCTCAATAATCCGTTGTTTATTGGCGCCGATAACCGAATCATAGTAACCAATCATGCCCACATCAGTCACATAACCGGTACCTTGGGGCAAAATAGTCTGATCAGCGGTTGGCACGTGGGTATGAGTGCCCAAAATAGCCGCGACCCGACCGTCAAAATAATGGCCAAAGGCAATTTTTTCAGAGGTGGCCTCAGCGTGAAAATCCACAATAAACAGGGATTTTTTGTGTTTATTGATGATTTTATCCAACTGTTTAAAGGGGCAGGTCACTTCCTCACTTATAAACACCCTTCCTAATAAGTTTACCACCATTAGCTTATTTTGGCTAATTTTTTTGGCTAATTTTCTCCGAGCGGATAAATCAACTTGCTTATAGCCAAAACCGGATTTTTTGGCGGAATAATTGGCTGGACGAATAATCGGTAAACCAACATCATCCAAAATTTCATCAGCGCCGTTTTTGGACCAGGCATGATTACCGGAAGTAAAAAAATCCACCCCGGCCGTCTTCAGTTCCGCCAAAGTCTGCCGAGTAAAGCCAATACCATGAGCCAAATTTTCCACGTTGGCAATAACCAAATCCGGCTTATACTGCTTTCTAATTTTAGGTAAATATTGACTAACGGCACGCCGGCCGATTCGACCAATAATATCACCCAAAAAAATTATCTTTATCATCGGTAATAATTATCGGGCAAATTCTACTACCCGTTTTTCCCTAATCACGTTAACCTTAATTTCACCAGGATATTTTAATTCTGATTCTATTTTACTGGCAATATCTTGGGCCATCTTCACGGCGCCCAAGTCGTCAATTTGTTCCGGTGTTACAAAGACTCTCACTTCCCGGCCGGCTTGAATGGCATAGGCCTTGTCCACACCTTCAAAACCAACAGCGATATTTTCCAATTCTTCCAAGCGTTGCAAATAATTTTCATAGCTGTCTTTTCGGGCGCCGGGTCGAGCGCCGGAAATAGCATCGGCCACTTTTACAATCACTCCCTCCAAAGTCGAAGGTTTGTCGTTATGGTGTTCCATCACCGGCTTAATAATCTCTTCATTAATATTGAATTTTTTACAGATATCCCGACCGATTTCCGGGTGGGTGCCTTGAACTTCATGGTCAACCGCCTTGCCAATATCATGCAACAAACCGGCTTTTTTGGCCACAGACACGTCAGCGCCCAATTCTTCGGCCAACAAGGCAGACAGATGCGCCACTTCCATTGAATGATTCAAAATATTTTGACCATAACTGGTACGATATTTTAATCGACCCAAAATTTGAACTAATTTAGGATCCAGCCCGGCCACCCCGACTTCGTAAACCGCATTCTCACCGGCCTTTTTGATATCAATAGCCACTTCTTTTTTGGCTTCCTTGATGGTCTCTTCAATTCGAGCGGGATGAATCCGACCGTCAAAAATCAACTTCTCCAAAGTCCGTTTGGCCACTTGCCGCCGAATCGGACTAAATGACGACAAAGTGATCGCTTGAGGCGTATCGTCGATAATTATTTCCACGCCGGTTAATTGTTCAATTGTTTTGATGTTTCTACCCTCCCGACCAATAATCCGCCCCTTCATTTCATCATTGGGCAGATCAACAACCGAAGAGGTATTTTCCTGAGCGTGAGAAGAAGCGCAACGTTCAATAACAGCTGATAAAATTTCTTTCGCTTTTTTCTCCAAATCTTCCGAGGCCTCTTGTTCTAATTTATTAATTCGATGAACCAAATTATCAGCAATCGCTTTTTCCGTATTATCCAGTAAAATCTTTTCGGCTTCGGCTTTGGTTAAGTTGGCAATTTTTTCCAATTTGGCAAATTGCTCTTCTTTAATTTTCGTCACCTCGGCCTTGATGCGATTAACTCTTTCCACCTTCTCAACTAATTCCTGTTTTTTGTTTTCCAAGTCCAGTAATTTTTGGTCAAATAATGATTCTCTTTTTTCCAATCGCTGTTTGGCAACTTCAAGCTCTTTTTTGTTTTGGCGAGCATCGTTTTTCGCCTCTTCCAAAACTTTTAAAGATTTTTCCTGAGCGCTTAACAGAATCTCCTTCTGTTTGGCTCTGGCTTCAGCAATCAATTTTTCAATTTTTTGTTCAATAGTGCCTTTGCGATTTTTGACCCACTGCTTCCTGGTCAAATAACCAGCCCCAAAACTAAACACCAGGCTAATGGCTAGCCCCAAATAAAATAGTAATGTTGTCATTTATAATTCTCCTTATCAAGAGAAATCTTATACGCTGAAAAACGCCAACTAAATTCGCGGTTATTGAAGTTTAAATTGAGTTTGATATTGGTATATCAAGAGTGGATTACTCACAAGATTATACTAAATTTAAACAAATTTCCTATCGATTCAACCTTTGACTCCTCAGCGTCAATAATTCCTCTTCATCTTAATTATTAATAGTAACTATATTTTAACAAAAAAAACAACCCCCGTCAATTAAGGCTTAAAAATTAATTGCTATTCTTACTTACCACCTGATCAATCAACCCATAATCTATCGCTTCTTGGGGTGACATAAATTTGTCGCGATCAGTGTCGGTCTCGATTTGAGACAGGCTTTTGCTGGTATGCTTGACTAATATCTTGTCCAGCTTTTCCTTTACTTTTAAAATGTGTTCGGCGCGAATCTTGATGTCAGTAGCCTGGCCTTCGGCGCCACCCATGACTTGATGAATCATAATCTCACTATTGGGCAACGCCAGGCGCTTGCCCTTGGCGCCACCGGCCAAAATTACCGCTCCCATGCTGGCGGCCATGCCAATACAAATCGTCGAGACATCGGCCTTAACATATTGAATGGTGTCATAAATGGCCAAGCCGGCCGAGACCGAACCGCCGGGAGTGTTGATATAAATTTTAATATCATCACGATTGTTCTCATTGTCCAAAAACAATAATTGAGCAATAACTGTGTTGGCCACCGCGTCATCAATCGGCGTACCGAGAAAAATAATTCGATCCTTTAACAGACGCGAATAAATATCATAGGCTCGTTCGCCATAATTGGTTTTTTCCAAAACCGTTGGTATTAAATACATATAATTATGGTTATTAAATTAGTATCCAAATATTAGCTTAATCACCGAGTTTTTTCAAGATGGTATAATTATCAATAAAAAACTGACTAACATCTTTCAAGGGATAAGCCAGGGTAAAACCGGCCGCTTTTTTGTGACCGCCGCCCCCAAAAAATGACGCCAGCACCGAAACATCAACATTATGTCGAGCGGTTCGCAGACTGATTTTGGTGTGGTCGCTATTAATCCTGAAAAAAGCCGCCCAATTAATCCCGGCCATATTGTTTAAAAAATTAACAAATCCATCAATTTCTTCTTCGTGGATGTTATTAGCGGTCAATTCGCTTTCCCGAATATAAGTATAAGCGCAATTAAAATCCGTATTAATTATAAGCCGAGAAAAAAGCAGGCCCCAAAGCTGTAAACCGCCGATCGTCTTGTTGCGCGATATTTTGTCAACAATGAGTTTAATATTGGCTCCCCGGGCGAGTAATTGACCGGCCGACTGAATCGCCGATAAGCTGGTAGCGGCGTTAGAAAAAACGCCAGTATCGGTTACCAGGCCGCAGAGCAAACAAATGGCGATATTTTTACTGATGGGTAATTTAATTTGACGAAAAAAATCAAAAATAATTTCGCAAGTCGAACTGACGCGATGATTAACAAGATTGATAGAGCCGAAATTAACATTGGTAAAATGATGGTCGATATTAATCACCATCGAACTTGTTAACTGCTTGATGGTTTGTTGGTCAAGGCCAGTGTGTCCCCAATCACCGCAATCTAAAACAAAAATCAGATCCCAATTTTTAAGTAAGTTGATGGAATTAGCGGTAAACACTTTTATTGCCGGCAAGAAATCAAAATAAGACGGCGGGGCGTCAACGGAAAAAACCACCGGTTGCTTACCGAGCGTCTGACAATACAGAAACAAGGCTAAAGCGGCACCGCAAGCATCGCCATCGGGCTGGCGGTGAGTAATGATTAAAATATCATCGGCAAGCAAAATCTTGTTTTCTATCTCCGGAAAAAAAATATTGGTCATAAATTTGGCTAAGAGGCAGAATATTGAATCTTACAATAATAGCTGTTAAAAATCAAGCCAAATTAACAGCCGGTTTTACCGGCTGAATTAAATATCTAAATTGTCCAATAGCTCATTAATGGCGCCAACCCGATCTTGGGTCTCATCCAAGCTAAACTGCAATTTTGGCACTCGCCGTAACACCACTCGTTCATTCAGTATTTTTTGCAAATTAATCGCTTCAGCCGCTAAAATTTTAAGCGCCACCTGTTTTTGTTCCTTCGGGATTACGCTTACTAATACTTTGGCCCAATGTAAATCTTTAGACACGCTGACGGCAGTAATAGTCACGATTGTATTGAGGGGAAACTCCACTTCCTCGTTGATTATCAGTCCCAATTGCTGGCCAATCAATTCATTGACCCGAACCATTCTATCTGGCATAAAATATTAATCATTATGTTTGCTGATAAAATTCCAAAATATCACCTTCTTTGATAATCGCCTTACCCTCAAAGCTGATGCCGCATTCCTGGCCGGAAGCCACTTTTTCCACGGCCTGACGGGAACACTCCAACCGTTTGACCTTTCCGGAAGCCAAAGCTTCGCCATTTCGGGTAACAATAACCGTATCGCAAAGACATAAGCCGCCGTCAATAACTCGGCCACCGATAATAACATTGCCCGCCTCCTCGTGAAAAATTTTAACCACCTCCAGTTTGCCAATTAATTTCCTAACCACTTCCTTATCCTTGAGGGCGATTATTTGCTTTTGAACATCTTCGATTAAATGATAAATGATTTCATAATACTTTATTTCCACCTGCTTGTCTCTGGCTAATTCCGCCACTGCTGGCGCCGGCTTGACATGGAAGCCGATGATCTCGGCAGCAGTCGCTTCAGCGCGCGAAACATCTGTCTCGGTAATGGTCCCCAATCCTTTACCAATAATGCGGATTTTTATATCTTGGGTTTCCAGCTTGGCCAAACTTTCAATAATCGCCTCGACTGAACCAAGCACATCCGCCTTAATAATAAAATTGAGGTTTTTGCTTTTGTCATTCTCTTCTGATTGAATTTGAGTGGAAAAGTCTTTTTCTTGTCTGACTCTCTGTTGGCGAAAATTTTTATTCAATGATTTGGTATTAATAGACACTTCCAAAACACTGCCCACTTCTGGGGCAATTTTAAGGCCCAATATTTTCACCGGATCACCCGGCACAGCTTCTTTAATATTGTTGCCCAAATAATCCTTGAGATTCCTAACTTTGCCATAAAAATTACCAGCTAAAGCCAAGTTATCGCCTACCCTTAGTCTGCCCGCCTGGACTAAAATAGTGGCCACCGGACCCTCGCCTTTATCAATGTGCGACTCAATAATCGTCCCGATTGCCAACCGATCGGGATTGGCGACAATATTGTCTCTCTCCATATCCGCCACCAACAAAACAGTTTCCACTAAATCATCAATGCCGGTACCGGCTTTGGCCGAAACGGGGACGCAAATCACTTTACCGCCCCAATCCTCGGGCAATAAACCAAGAGAAGATAAATCCTGTTTAACCTTTTCAATACTGGCTTCCGGCTTATCAATTTTATTAATCGCCACCACAAAAGGAATTTGGGCGTCCTGAATTATCTTAATCGCTTCTCTAGTCTGGGGTTGAATACTGTCATCAGCGGCGATAACTAAAATGGCAATATCCGCTACCCTGGCGCCGCGCGAACGCATGGCGGTGAAAGCTTCATGGCCCGGAGTATCAATAAAAGTAAGTTTTCTTTCATCTCGATGAACCTGATAAGCGCCAATATGTTGAGTAATGCCACCGCTTTCACCGGAAACCACGTCAGTTTTTCTAATAGCATCTAATATTTTGGTTTTGCCGTGGTCGACATGGCCCATTACTACCACTACCGGAGGACGTGATTTTAAATAACCGCTGTCTCGCTTCAAAATATCTTTCAATTTTTCCTGTTGCGAAATACTTTCCTGATCGGCTTGACTGTTTTGGGCTGGCACAATCTGAAATCCCAACTCAGCGCCGACAATTGAGGCGGTATCAAAATCAATTCGCTCATTCATTGAAGCCAAAACACCGTTCTTCATCAATTCTGTCAATACTTTATTGACCGGTAAATTGAGTTGACCGGCAAATTCTCTGACCGAAATAACTGTCGGAATTTTAATTTGCTTGTCCTGATTGAGCTCGGCGGGAGAATCTGATTCAACTGCCAAACCCCTGATCTCCGCCATTTTGGATTTCTCTCGCTTTTCTTTGGTTTTTTTCTTCCAGGCATCAATAATTTTATGAGCAATTTTATCATCAACTTTTATCGCTCGTCGACCAATATCAAAACCAAGCTCCGGTAACTGATCAAAGAGCTCGCTGGTTGTCACTTTGAGTTGTCTGGCCAATTCGGTAATATTCATAAGTGATGATTGTTATTTAAGCTCCTTTAAAATTACCATAAAAATCAATAAAAATCAAGCGGTTGAATTTTAAGTAATAATCTGTTATATTAAGAAAAACTGAAAACTTGGTCACGTAGCCAAGTGGCTAAGGCAACGGTCTGCAAAACCGTTATTCGTGGGTTCGATTCCCACCGTGACCTAATTAAAAAATCTCCGGAGATATGTATATACACATCTCCGGAGATTTTATTTTTGGGAGCGGGTGAGTGGAATTCCGCAGACACTCGTCGCCAAATTGCGTCTCACGCCTTTGTCGCGGTTGCCAGAGATTGCTCCCTATAGTCGCCATCTCTGTCACTCAACTATTCGTCGCTCGTTCCCTCGCTCCTCATATCTCGCTCGCAACCTGTTCGATTCCGCCTTCTGCCAAACCAAAAAACAAAATACTCCCAAAGGAGTATTTTGTTTTTGGAGTATATTTATGATTTCGCTCGAACTTACTTTATCAAAAATTCTTGAAAAAATCCACTCGCTCCGCCCCGCCGCCCGTCGCCGATGACGGCGCCTGCCTCGCAGAAAAATTTTCTCTGCTTTCTTATTTTGCACTCGCCCGATTTTTTTCTTCTAAAAGGAAAAGGAAATTTTTCTGCTTCGGCTTCCACGCCCAAAGCGCGGGGCGGCGGGGCTTCGCTTCGGCTCGCGGGCAAAAATTTCCTCCCCCCAACCCTCTCCATTTTTGCCCGCTCGCCGAAAACCATCAAAAATTAAAACGCTGATTTAGGCTTTATATTTTAAATAAGCTGATTTAGGCTTTATATTTTAAATAACTTGCTATTCTTTTTGATTGCCTGATAAGATTCTTTTAAAAATTCATCAAATTTTTCGCTTTTGGCAACTTTATTGTATAAGTCGTTAAAATATTTAGGAGCGGTTTTATCAGCTATTTTTATTCTTTTATGTTCGCTATAAAAATTTGCCTTTCGTTTTAACATCTTCTGGATTCGGATATCATTTAAGATGATTGGCGCTAAAATTTCGCTTAAATGCCACTCTAAATAAGGCGATTCAAATTTTTTATTATTTACTTTTGGATACAATTGTTTCCATTTTTCAAAATACAAAAAATGGCAACACTCGTGCATAATAACTTCCATCGCATGAGATGTTTTTTTGTAGTTATAAAAAATAGAAAAACTCCAATCATTTAAAAAACGGGGGCAAATTGGGTTGATAGAAATCATAGCCCTAATTGTTTTATCTTGAGACCAATCGATTTGCAAAATTCTTGAAAGTACAATGAAAAAATCTTTTTCAACTTTTTGCCATTCTTTTTGGTATCTTGTTTTATTTTCTTCTATTAGTTTTCTATTTTCTTTTTTAAATTCAATAATATATTTTTTCAAAAATTTTATTTGCTCCGCTTCTTTCTTGAGAGAAAAAATCTTTTTAATCCCCGGGTGCTTTTTAATTATATATTTACCCCAACCCCATTTATTTTGAAATAAAAAACCATGTATCCAATCAACCTCTTTGGATAATGGAATATCAATAAATTTTACTTTTGGCAAATTCATGATTAAATAATATCATTTTAATCGCAAAAAATAAAGCCCAATCATTCATGATTGGGCTTAAGGTTGTTTTATCTGTCTCGCGTTGTACAATAAACACATTGCGAGATCGGGCGAATTGATGTCGCCGGTGGACAGAAATGCACGACTTCGGCAACCTCCTTTACACAGTTCACGGAAACGGCATTGTTCCACATCTTTACATTGGAACCCTCTGATTTTTTTGAAAACCGGAGAGTTTTCCCAAATGTCCTTTACGGAAGAAATGGTGATATTTCCGGCTAGAAACTCCGGATTTTCTCTTTGCGTCAGGGTTGGGCAAAACGACACATTGCCATACGCGTCAACAAACAACATTGACGATCCGATTCCGCGGGCTGGGGTTGACCAATCCGCAATTGAATCATGGCTATCAAGAAATTCAAATGTGTTATGACTTTCTTAAAGCAGACTCGCGAATTCTTCAGCAGTGATAGTCATTTCGGCGTTGGCACGACCAATCGGCTCTACGGTAACCAATCTGTGCAAAACACTAAATTCGTTTTTTACGAACTCGATGAATTGACGCATTTCAGCAATGTTGTGTCTGCCGATGGAAGTGTTTATTCTGACATCGCACCCTGTCCGCAACAATCTTTTAATCGTTTCGGTGGTTTTTTGGAATGATCCCTGGCTTCTGCGGAAACTGTCATGTGTTTTCTGATAACCATCTAGGCTTATGTAAAAAATCAAGCCATAATTGTTTTCAGATATATATCTGAAAACATCTTCGGTTATCAATGTTCCATTGGTGAAAATAGAACAGGGGATCAATCTTTTTTGCACTTCTTTAACGATTTCAAGAGCGAACGGCAGGATAAATGGTTCTCCGCCAGTAAGCTGGGGTTCCATTACCCCTAATTCGTCAACTTGCGATATTAAATCGCAAATCTTGGCGAATGTCATTTGGCGATCATTTACGCGTTCTATATAATCACCACAATTAGGGACATAACAATGTTTGCACCGCAAATTGCACTTTTTGGTCAGTTCAATAAAGACCACCCTAAGCGGCGGGTTGGCTCTAACATTTTTAATAAGCCCCAGATGAGTCGGCTTATTTTCAGTTAAAAGCTCGTTTGCCGTCAATTCGCGCAACACGGTTTCACTTTGTAGAATAAGTTCGCTTCTCTCTTTTTGTGGTATCTCTACCGGAAAGAAAGAATCAAGACTATTGCCCTGAATTAAATGCCGAATTACTTCAATTGTATCGGCATTAACATAGGCTCTTTTGCTATTCTCCAAGTTATGGATAGTCCCCAGTTTTTCATCGGCTTCTATGTAGAAGACGGCTTTTTCTGGAATAAACATCCGTTTCATTTTCTTATGCCTCCTTTCTGAAAAAAAATAGGCCCCAAAGCATTTGCGCAATGGGGCCCTGTGGGGGTTCGCTATTCCTACTTGAAGGCGGCGGCGATTTTCGGAACGGCTTTGCAGTTGCCGCCGATGCACGAACCGCCGCAGCAAGGGCGCCCCATGTTGGTGCGGTTTTGCTTCTCTGGTGAAGCGACAACCGCTTTCGGTTGGAACTTACTCCAGTCGCGTTTCATGGCTTTTCCTCCTTTCTTGCCTAAATTTTCTTATCATCTTTTGGGTTGAAAATCCACAGTGGATTTTCTTTTAACATTATTGGCCCAGCGAGACAATAAGAAGAATAGGACTTTAGGGTTGTTGTCAAAGATCTATGATATTAGGTTAGCATTCTCACTATGATCCTATCAAACTCTCAATGGTAATATAAACTCCAAATCAAAGCGAAATTAAGAAAAATGATATTAAAAAAAGGTCGTTTGAAATGTGTCCATGGCGGTTCGTATCAGGTTAGAAAAGTGAAGTCCGAAAATAGATATCATTGCCAAAGCTGCCGCCGAAAATTCTCTTTATTCTTGGCCACCTGGCTCAAATCAATAAAAATATCTTTATCTGACTTTATCATCCTCTTGCATCTTTGGAAAAACGAATATAGTGTAAAACAAACTACTGAATTGACTAATTTGTCAGTCCCGACTATTCGCAGATACTTCGCTTTGTTCAGAACTAATATTGTTAAAAGCGTTGAATTCATTGCTCAAAATAACGTCCAAGTGGATGAAGCCTATTTTGGCAGGTTTAAAAAAAGAGCTAACTATTTTCACGGACAGCGGACTTACAACATACAAGACAAAACCTGTGTGGCCGGCATTGGCTGTCCGTCAACCGGTATGCTGGCCACTAAAGTCATCCGCGCTAAACCAGGCATCCCAATTAAACAATTCATCTGCCAACAAGTGCCGACCAATGTCCATGTTTATTCCGATGGCAGCCCGATTTATACTAATTTGCGATATGATTATTTTCATACCTCCCGAACACATGATTTAGGTTTTCACAACGCTTATTACATTGAATCTTGCTGGTCGTGGATGAAGCGCAAACTATTTAAACAGTACCATCATTTTCACCGGAAAAACGCTGAAAGTTATGTGTCAGAATTAACCTGGCGATTTAACATTAGAAATTCAACGAATACAGCCTTAGATTACATTAAAAATTCACTTTAGTTGTTCCATATACTTTACATGGCCCTTTGGTTTGACAGAATCATGGTAATAGTGATAAATTGTAAAATATAGATTTTTGACAATCAAACTTAAAAAGGAGGTGATTACAGTGTTTTGCCGGTCAGTTACGACTCCAATTGTTAAACCAGTCAACGGGGCGTGCAACTTGTCCTGCTCGTACTGTTATACTTCTGGCCTAAAAGAGTGTGTCGTTAAAAATCGTATGCGTCCGGAAATATTGAAGACCGTGATTGATTTCTTCTGCAGCGATCAAGACGACATTGAGTTTATTTGGCATGGAGGCGAACCATTACTTGCTGGACTAAAATTCTATCGCGAGGCAATAGAAATTCAACACGCATGGAGACAGCGGGGAAAGAAAATCACGAATTTTCTTCAAACAAACGCTACCCTCATTACTCCAGAGTGGATTCGTTTCTTCAAAGAAAATGATTTTCTTATCGGCGTGAGCCTTGACGGTCCGAAAGAATTTCACGATCAAGTTCGTCGTTATCCCACTGGAAAAGGATCGTACGATGAGGTCATGAGAGGTATCGACCTGTTGCGTCAAGCCGAGATATTCAACGGAATTATCTGTAGCGTAAGCACTGTCAATCATGGATTCCCAAAAAGAATTTTCAACTTTTTTATTGTGAAAAACATAAAAAAGTTAAAATTTGCCAGAGTGAAAAGCATTGGCCATTGTGACAACGTATCTTCGTTGGTTATTTCGCCAACGCAATACGCTGATTTCATGATCACCATCTTTGATCTCTGGTTGGAACTAGATGATCCAGAAGTTGAAATTCGAGATATACAGAGCGTCGTTGGTCTAATTCTCGGAGGAAATAAACGCGAGTGTATCTATATGGGGCAGTGCGACCAGTTTGTCACTGTTTATTCCGATGGCTCAATTTATGGCTGTGATTCTTTTCCAAAGACAGACGATCTATGTTTCGGCAGTGTATTTGATAAACCGACCGCAGTTAAATCAAATTCGCAGCTACAAATATTCCGAGAGCTGCTAGAAAAAAGAAAAGAGTTCTGCCGCGCCTGTAACTGGTACTTTATATGCAAAGGAGGATGTGCAAAAGATTGCTATGAACAGCTTGATTCTGTTGAACCGTTAAGTAAAGTGTGCGAAAATCTGCAAAGGTACTTTGAACACATTTCGACTAAAATAAGATCATATGGATCTTATTTAACCGAGAACAGTACATTCCAACGCGAAAGGAGGTGAAAACCATGTTGAACTCCGTTTCTGTCGCAAAGACAGGTTCCAGTTCTATCCCGAAGGTTCTGCTTCAGGCCAAGAAGGAGGCCACAATGCAGGCTTCGGGAAAGGAAAAACCTGGGACAAGGCTTGGGGAAAAAGGCCCCTGGGATAAGGGACACTGGGCAAATAGGAAGTAATTCCTATGCGTTTCCAACGCCCCTTCGGACCAAAATTCTGAGGGGGCTTTTTATTTTACATTTATTTAATAATCCTTATTAAATCTTTAAGATAATTTTCATCAATTTGCCGAGTATTATTGACATATTTTTTCGCTTCTTGATAGAGTTCAAACGCAACAAATTTTCGCCATCTCAATAAATCTTTTGGTTTTGAAACATGATAGACAACTTTCGTGTTAAAGCATTTCTCGCTTAAATAACCTTCTGGAATAAATGAACTGATCAATAATTCTTCCAAAAATATCCTATTTGGCATACCTTCTGCCAACTCTGTAAATAATTCATCTTTTTCTTTGGCGATTTTAGTGATTTTTAAAAATAGATTTTTATTTTCCCTTAGCATTAGATGAAAAAATTCATGTGCTAAAACAGCCAGCGGAAAAAAATTATTAGGCACTTTAAATCCAAGCGGAATTTCAACGACTATAAAACTTTCTTTTGGCGTCCAAGAAAACCAAGCATTGACTTCCTTATCATTACTTGATGGATCAGAAATAAAATAAATTGGAATTTTGGAAATTGTAAAATTTTTTATCCCGCTTAATTTTTTTAATTCAAGAATAGATTGTTGAAACAATGATTGATTATTTTGAAAATATTGTTTCCATGAAAGCAAATGTTTAGATGCTTTACGCCAATGTGGGGCGAATACTTGATCTAAGGAGACAACAATTTTTTTTATTTCTCTTGTATTTTCTTTTCCGATTATTTTTTCAATTTGTCTCCAAATTTTATTTTCGCTTTTTCCGTAAAAAGACAGACCAACTTTTTCATCTAATAGATATTTTCGTAAATCAGATTTAACTAAATCAGCCTTATCTGTTTTTGAGGCGAAAAATAAAAGATTAGATAGACGAAAAATTTTTATTGATAAATGCATATAATTTATTATAACAGACTAGAAAAAAATTGTATATTTTTTTCAGGAGTAATTTAAAATCCAAATCAGCGTTTTAATTTTTGGTGATTTTTTAGCGAGCGGGCAAAAATGGAGAGGTTCAAGAGGAGGAAATTTTTTGCCCGCGAGCCGAAGCGAAGCCCCGCCGCCCCGCGCTTTGGGCGTGGAAGCCGAAGCAGAAAAATTTCCTTTTCCTTTTAGAAGAAAAAAATCGGGCGAGTGCAAAATAA